>Ga0214921_10004886_pt1 | contig 19342 bp, 20 predicted proteins | sample LL1505_MetaG_FD_177992 | JGI IMG/M metagenome (GOLD analysis project Ga0214921, IMG submission 177992) | Freshwater microbial communities from Lake Lanier, Atlanta, Georgia, United States - LL-1505 | ecosystem: Environmental > Aquatic > Freshwater > Lake | place: USA: Georgia | collected... | reverse complement strand
CCGCTGGATGTGGTCCTACAATCACGAGCGCCCAAACATGGCCTTGGGCGGCATCACACCCAAACAGCGGCTGGCCATGGCCGCATAGTTCTATCTCCAAATCCCCTGAAAAATGGGGGGATTACCCATTTCCTGAACTACTTTGGAGACAGCATCCATTCGATGCGCCAGCACCTCTCTCTCAACGACATCGGTGATCTGAACATGAAACCAGCTTGGGCGCTGTAATTTAAGGGCATGCAAAGCACCTTCGCCGAATTTGTATCCGTGCGACTGAATTACATCCGTATCAATCGAGAAAAATGTGACTGCCTTTTGCTCAATCAACGCGGCCGCAGTTGGAAAACCTTCCGGCATATGATTCCATCAATTGCAACTAAATTGCTTATTGCCGCATAGAATTTAGGCGCATCACCAAAGGGGTTAACTTTTCTGCCACAAACTGAGCTTTTATAGTTTCACCGCCCTCTTTCAAATGACAGTGATCAAAAAAATAACCATTTGGTATGCTTCCCTTGCTCAACTCAATATAAGGGGCTCCGTACTTCTTGCCAATCAGCTTCATGGCTGCGATGTTTTTATTAATAGCTTTTTCATCCAAGTCATGAATTGACTCCACATATCGTGCCTCTTTTGGTAATTCTTTATATACGGATTTATCTGCCAGATAGAAGGGAAATAGAACGGGTTGAGAACCATCACGTTGAATTTGCTGAACAAGCAATTCAAGGTATCTTTCGTAACCAACAGGCTGATTCTTTTCAATATTTCTTTTCATCTCTGAGTTGGTCGGCCATTGAGGCGGCTGTGGTATGTAACTGGCTAAATTTTGGTCATTCAGCCAAACAGAGTAAATCCACCTTACAAGAAAAGAGCGCTTGAGAAGATGTCCTTCCACAGGACGGACTTGAACACCGATTGGATCCCACTTTCTAAAAGACGAATAGTCTGGCTGGTAATCAGCGTAAAACAGTGGCGCAGCATCATTCCCCCCATTATGAATTACGACAATATCAGGTTCGAAGTAGCGATCTCTAAATAAATAACTGATGAGAGATTCAGACGAAAGCCCACCAGGCAATCCAGCATTGATTACTTCGATTTTTGTATCGGAGAAACTTTCTGAGAGGATTTTTTCCAGTTGTGCCGGCCAAGCTTGCGCGGGAGAATCGAGCATGTAACCGTAAGTTGTAGATGCCCCAATTGCAAGAATTCGAATAGTACCCTTTGGTTTTTTTTGACTTATCTCAGGACCCCGATACCCAAATTGATTATGCTGAACCGCATCTTTTGATGTATAGCCCGGGCGATTGACGTACAAGAAATAAGGGCGTCTTTCGATTGGGTTGTCTGGAGCAATACTGTCGCCAACCATGATCGATACAATTTTTTTACCATTCGATGGTGCAAATCTGTCATACAAAAAAAACCGCGCCGAGTATTCCGAGAAGGCGATTGAAATGGCAATAGAAAAAGCCACCAAAAGAAATCCTGCGAGGCTGGCACGGATTTTTTTGTAAAAATTCAGTATAGAAACCATTATCTAGTCAACCTCAAATGAATTCTCATAATTGAGTTTGAGTGCCTGGTTTTGGTTCTCCTTTCTCAGGAGACAATTGCCGACGGCGAGTACTTCGATCTCGGTCCCCATGAAGCAGCGAAAGGCGTCTTCAGGTGTATTGACGATCGGTTCGCCACGCACGTTGAAGCTTGTGTTGACGATCACCGGACAGTCTGTTTTTGCCTTGAACGACTTGATCAATGCGTAGAAAGCGGCGTTAGTGTCGGCATGCACCGTCTGGATTCTGGCTGAATAATCGACATGAGTGACCGCTGGAATTTCGGAACGCGGGATGTTTAGCTTAGCTATGCCAAAAAGTTTCTGCTCATCTTCCGTCATCTGGCGCCGTCGATGCTTCATGACGTTGGCGACTTGCAGCATATAGGGGCTGTCTCCATCAAGTTCGAACCAGTCGGCGACATCCTCACGCAACACAGCGGGAGCAAAAGGCCTGAAAGACTCTCGATATTTAACCTTGAGATTTAGGATGGACTGCATCTTCGGCGACCGGGCATCGCCCAGAATCGAGCGACCACCGAGCGCACGAGGTCCAAATTCCATGCGACCCTGGAACCATCCGAGCGCATTACCTTCCACTAATGCCTGCGCACAGGCATCGAAAAGGTCCTGATCACCGAAAACGGTGAATTGCGCACCACATGCAGTCAGCCGCTGCTCGATATCGGCTTGTTCAAACTGGGGCCCGAGGTAGGATCCTCGCATCATATCCCGACCGTCCGTGATTCGTGGCTGCGCAAAATGAATGTGATGAGCAGCTAAGGCTGCACCTAATGCACCACCGGCATCGCCGGCAGCCGGCTGGACCCAGATGTTCTCGAATGCACCGTCGCGCAACACCTTACCGTTGGCAACACAATTGAGGGCGACTCCACCCGCGAGACAGAGGTTTTTTATTCCAGTTTCCTTGCGGATCGAGCGAGTCAGGCGCAGCACGATTTCCTCGGTGGCTGCCTGCATGGAAGCAGCCAAATCCATGTGCTTCTGAGTCAGGGGGGCACTAGGCGAACGTGGCCGACCGCCGAACAATGCATCGAATTTCGGGCCAGTCATGGTCAACCCAGCACAGTAGTTGAAGTAGGACATGTCGAGACGAAAGGACCCATCTGACTTCAGGTCAACCAGATGATCAAAGATTTTTTTTACGTACTTCGGCTCGCCATATGGGGCCAGTCCCATGATCTTGTATTCGCCAGAATTCACCTTGAACCCTGTGTAGTAGGTGAAAGCGGAATACAGCAGTCCTAGCGAGTGGGGAAAGTGGATTTCCTTCACAACTTCGAGTGCATTGCCGCGTCCGATGGACAGCGATGTTGTGGCCCATTCTCCGACTCCATCCATGGTCAGAACGGCGGCCTCATCGAAAGGCGAGGGAAAGAAAGCACTCGCAGCGTGGCTCAGGTGATGCTCTGAGAAGCGCAGCTTTCCCTCCCAGCCCAGTTCGGGTGCTAGGCTTTTGAGTTCATTGACCAGCAGGTCCTTTAAAAAAAGTTTTTCGCGCAGCCAGACAGGAATAGCCCTCCGAAAAGACTCAAATCCTCTCGGTGCAAACGTGAGATAAGTTTCCAGAAGTCGCTCGAACTTCAGAAAAGGCTTGTCGTAAAAAGCGACGATATCGATCTGGCCGGCATTAATGCCGGCTTCGCGCAGGCAGTACTCGATCGCCTGCCGGGGAAAGGCGGCATCATGCTTTTTGCGCGTAAATCGTTCTTCCTGTGCCGCAGCGACAATATGCCCATCTTTCAGTAGAACAGCTGCACTGTCGTGGTAAAGCGCAGAAATGCCAAGAATAATCATTGATTCAGAACAGCGTATAGATGAAAGGGGCGACAGCACTGCCTTGCGCCATGACGATCAGACCGCCCAGCATGGCCATCATGACTAGTATGGGAATCAGCCAATATTTTTTGCGGGCGCGCATGAACGCCCACAGCTCTCTAAGAAAGGACATCGAGGTCTCCTAAAACTGTTGATGCATTGATTCTGGGGCCGGGCCCGGTGGGGCACGATTAATCCAGTAACTCTCTGCCGATGAATCAAATTTCAGGCGCAATGGATCTTTGCCAAAAAGACGCATAAGTAAACCGGTGGGAAAAAAGACAAAGAAGAACAGGATACCCAAGGCTATCGGGCTGACGATGGCGTGCAGCAAAAGGCCGAATTTCATCCATATCTGATTAGCCGGGCCCAGCAGATTGGGTGCGATTGCCGCCATGAGGCCGAACGCACATGCTAACCCAATGGCCCATGCGCGCATGGGCCCGCCGATCCAAATGGGATAAAGGGCAATCAACGAAAAAAATGCTGTGAAGACAAATCCAAAGGTGCGATTTGATGAGCCTTTGATGACCGCGTTATGTTTGCTTGTGTGTTCGTGCATTAGAAAATCCGCTCCGAGTTATTTTTCGAATTTTCGTTATAAGGAGATATCGGTATGCGATTTGAATTTTCTCTAAAGTTCATTACTGCCTTTAAGAAAATCTGCAAACGAGTGGCGTCCCAAAATAGATTTGAATCTACGATAAATCCTCCAAAGATGACGTTTAATTACGCCTAGGAATGTGACCTCCATGGCAATCTGCCAAGCATGCAATAGTGGATCTGCTGCGTAACCAGGTTTAAGCTGCGGAGCCTCGATTGAAAAGTTCGGATTCGTCAGAATCTCGCTTATTACTTGTGTTGAGTGGTACTTTTCGTACCAAACACGAGCCAACGTACCTTGTTCGCGAAGAAAATCTCGGTTATATATTTTTAATAGTTGATAAAGTTCTTCAGGTTCCCTCCAACTACATGCGCCGTCATAAACCATGTCTAGTCCACCTATCATCCTGTCTGCAATGTTTCTGTGGATTATTATCGGCACACTGGCACCCATAACCTCGACCATTGTCTTGCCGCCACCATACGGAAAAGACGCGATATAAAGATCAACTTTATAGTCATGCAATGCCTGCCAAACACTGTGTACGAGAGGTATGTATACGAATGACTCTCTGGGCACTCCAAGGTGCTTCATCTGCGTATGTATGCGCCAGCGCGCGAATTTCGAGAGGCGACCTATGTGTATATGGCACCCACCAGTAACATGCAAAAGACGCGGTATAACATCTACATACTGGATAAAATAGCCTACCTCAACCTTGTTGAAACCAGCGGCAGTGCAGGTCACCAGACCTGAAGATTCATGTTTATTTTTTAGGCTGCCACCAAGCAAATCGGTAGCGGTAAGCGGCAGGTACCTATTACCCTTCACCCCAACCTCATTTCTACACTTATGGAAAAGGACGGGAGAAATATCAAAATGAGTACCAAAGCTCAGGCAAACGCCTAAACACAACCTGTCGTCCCCATGATGATAAAAATTGAGGTCGTACCCACGATCGGGCTGCACTGCTGCGACCGCTACACTGTCCTGATGATGATTAAATAGCCAAACGATCGATGGAGCTTGCTCATGCAAAAATGTCTGAATCCAGGACAGCTTCTGCAAATGTCCGACTGGAGGCACATTGACTAATTCGACATTCGGAGCTTCGCTAAGACGTCGATGTACAGCCTTGTAATCTGTCCTGCCACAGGCACCTGTTACTAGAATAATTGACCGGCGTTTTGGAGACAGTCGCATCACATCCAACAATGCAGCGGTGTGTCCACCTGATGACTGTAGCTTACTGGCGATATAAATTGCTACATCAGAGGTAGCTTGGGGCGGCTCAGCAATTTCGAGAGTTTCGAGGTTCCGATGCCCTATTTGCTGGCACAAATCATCTAGCTCTTGCGAACCGAATACACGTCCAACCGTCAAAGACTCGCATAGCAGATAATCTACGAATACCTCTATCTGTTCCAGACACCGACCTGCGTCTTGGTAGGAATCTTGCAAGCTATCAATCGCCGGAGGAAGCATAAAGTCCTCCGTGATCAGGTTAAAGTATTCAGCGCGTGCACAACGTAGTCCACTGCTTCTTCACTCATGCCCGGATAAACAGGGAGACTGAGCACCTCATTGGCGAGCATCTCGCTGATCGGCAGATCGCCCCATTTTTGATCAGCGTAACAAAGCTGGCGATGCGGGGGAATGGGGTAATGCACAATAGTCCCTATTCCTTTACTAGAAAGAAACGCTTGTTTCTGGTCTCTCTGACTTGTGCGAACGACGTAAAGGTGCCAGAGAGGTTCTGCGAAGTCGGGAATCTCTGGAAGTATTAAGTCTACGTTACGCAGCCTCTCCGAATAAGCCTGCGCTATCTTTCGACGGGACTCATTCCAATCGTCCAGTCGCTTCAGCTTTACCCTTAGCATGGCAGCCTGAAGTTCATCAAGCCGAGAGTTGTAGCCCAAGACTTCGTGGTGGTACTTAATGCTTGAACCATAATTCCGAAGCTGGCGCACTTTATTGGCGATGGCAGGGTCGGACGTTAGAACCGCACCGCCATCACCCAAGCAACCCAAATTTTTCCCCGGGTAAAAACTTGTTGCTGCTGCATGTCCAAGTGAGCCCACACGCTTTCCTTTGTATCGAGCTCCCTGAGCCTGCGCCGCATCTTCAATTACCACCAAACTATGTTTCCTAGCGATTTCGTTGATTGGATCCATGTCGGCAGGTTGTCCATATAGATGGACCGGGATGATGGCGCTAGTACGCTTGGAAATTGCTGCTTCTAACCGCTGCGGATCGATATTATGTGTGCCAATAATTGGCTCCACAGGAACTGGGGTCGCCCCCGTCTGGGTTACTGCTAGCCATGTAGCTATGAATGTATTTGCGGGAACGATCACCTCACAACCCGGGCCAATACCATAGGCCCGCAAAGTCAGGTGTAGTGCCTCTAAACCATTTCCTACGCCAATGCAGTAAGGTACTTCACAGTACTGAGCGAACTCGAATTCGAATGATTCAAGCTCGCTACCCATGATGAAGGAGCTCGACTCTAAGACCCTCTTAAAGGCATCGTTCAGTTCGGTCCCTACTTTAAGGTGAGAATGACTCAGATCAAGAAACGGAACTTTCATTTGGCTCTAACTCCCACGGCTTTAACGAAGTCATCGTAATTACGGTAGTAGTCTGACTCATCAAAATAGTCCGACGCCAACACCATACAAACGGCGCCTGACGAAAAATTATCCAGATCACGCCACATCATGGGAGGGATGTAGATACCGGAATACGAACGATTTAGGTGGTACTTTTTCTTTTCAGCCCCATCATCCAGTGTGACATCGAAGCTTCCAGACATTGCGATCATGAGTTGATGCAAAGCTTTGTGACCGTGTGCAGCACGTGCCGCCCCTCCAGGTACATCGTATAAGTAATAAACCCTCTTAATATCAAATGGAATGTGCCGAGAGTTTTCGATAAACGTCAAGTTACCCCGTTGATCATGGATTTTAGGAAGCTCAATTAATCTGCTGTCATGAATCGACATTAAAACTCTCCAGTTTCATTTCATAGAATTCGTGTACAAAACCACCGGAACCAAATTCCGTTTTGAATCCGTAAAGACCGTCGTTAAGGTGTTTGCCACTCGCCTCTGTACTGATGCCGAAGTCAAACCAGCGTTTGCCTGCCTGGTTTGACTTCGCAATGCAATGCTCAAAAACAGCATCCAGTGCCGACACTTCGTAGCCTTTTTCACTCGACGCAATGTACTGCGCATGATCGGCCATAGGGGTGCTGAACACGATCACACCAGCTAAAACATCCCCATCCAACACACAACAATAACAGCCGATATTCTCTGGAAATCGCTCCATCAAAGAAGTGATTTCAGTCAGGGTATGCACCGGTGCAACACCGTGCTTACGGGCAAGGTTTTCTGCAAGGACCTCCCACATTGCAGGCAGACATTCGACTCCAGAGGTCATGGTCACGCCGGCCTTTAGCGCTTTTTTGAGGCTGCGGCGGCGGCGTTCGCTCAATGCTCCACGATTGCCCAGATCAATCGTACTGCTCAGATCACAGCGCGTGCGCAATGCGCCCAAGCGGAACAATGCATACAAGTCATCTTGGGCCGGACGTCGCTGATAAAACGTCGGAACTGCTTTGTAAACTAACTGTTGGTACTTCAACTCACTGAAGTGCCGGCCAATGGCAACCATTGCATCAATCATACGAGTGCCGCGGAGAAAGCCGGCATGTAGCACGCCACCATAAGTGATGCCAGGATGACTGACGATATGATCGTGCTGCTTCGGATGCTCCGCAGCCGGGAACAGACCGATAAGACGCCCATCTTCTTCAATGAGCAGTGAGCGATCAACAAAGCGTTCGCCGTGGTAACTCAAAAAGCGACGTGTATGCAACAACGTCGCCTGGTCTGCTTGGGTACAGAAAAAGTCCCACTCCTGCGAATTTTCTTCTGAATAAGGTCGAACGCTAAGCGACATATCAACTCAATCCCAAGGCCTGAGGCACCAGCTCTGCGACAGAACCGACAATTAAATTCGGAGCATATTTCTCAAGCCTTTCGACGATACTTGCGCCAGAGGTTACTCCAACGGTGAATATGCCGAGTTCCTTTCCAGCCAAGATGTCCTCTCCACTATCACCAATGAATACGTCACCATCACCTAACTCGACATTCGCTTGTACAAGATGTGCTTTAGGTATGCGTTGTGCCGTATTAAGGATACCAGTGAAATAGCTTTCGATGCACAGTTGCTGCATCTGATCGATCAGCCGCTCATGATGCTGTCGCCCCGTCACCAAATAGAGTTGAAAGTGCTTTGCAGCTTCCACAAGGAACGCTGGCACACCGGCAATCAAGACATCCGTTTGCAAGCGTTGTGGATCCTCGATCGCGTCCATCCATTTGCCTTTAAAGGCAAGCGTCTGATCAGACGTGCAATTGGCATATTTTGCGAGCATGTCACTTTGTTTTACGCCGGCACGCTTGGCGCTCCAATATTCGCTGAAGCTGAGCGATGTCTTGCCGGCTAGTTCGACGAAGAGCTCATATTGGCGCAGCCTAGAGTCGACAAGTGTGCCGTCAAAATCTATAAACAGATGCCTACTCATTAATACGTTCCGTGTCGAAGCAGTGAGCTTCGTCGTAGCGATTCGTCAGCTTGGTATCTAAGTCAAGCGGCACCTCAATGATGTACGGCAGATCATCCGAAAACACATCGCCCAGCGTAGCGATGTCTTCCATACTCTCAACCAAGCGATAACCGAGACCAAAGGTCTGCGCCAGCATTTTTAGATCGACACACCCGAACTCTTGCGGATTGGCTCCGTGATAGTTGGCCTTGTAATAGCGAATCTGAACTTCACGGATCATGCCCAGAGTTTTGTTGTTGAACACCACGCACTTAAGACCCAACTGGCGCATACCAACCAACATCAATTCCTGAATATTGATCTGAAGACCACCGTCCCCCATAAACGACACCACTTGACGGTCATTCGCAGCAAATTTTGCACCGATCGCGGCGGGCAGAGAGAAGCCCATGCTACCCAGACCGACGGAGTTCAGTAACCTTTGCCCTTTTTTCACCTTGAAAGCCTGAGCCACCCACATCTGGTTCTGTCCAACATCGTTGGTCAAAATGGCATTGGTAGATAGTAGCTGCAGCATTTCCTCGACCACTCGAACCGGATCAAGCCCGCGGTCATTGAGCAACGCATTTGCGTGATATTTGTTTTGCCAGTTACAGATCGTCTGATGCCAAGAGGAGAAATCAGGCAGTTCAACCTCGCGCAAGACGGGAAGCATTTCAGCAAAAAATGTCGCTAAGTGCGTATTGATAGCCAACTCATCTGCAAAGACACGCTTGAGCTCTATGTCATCGATGTCGACGTGGATGATGCGTGCCTTTGTATAGTTCTCCGGCGTCTTACCAACTTGTCGCTGCCCTAGGCGTGCGCCGAGAACAATCATCAAGTCAGCATTCTGAGCAGCGAGGTTGGCCGCAGTGTTACCATACAGACCGGCAAAACCGTAATTACCTTCGTACACATCCAGTCCATTGAGCGTTGAAATGACCGGGATATTTGTCGTCTGCACAAATTCGCCGAGCATCTCATGTGCTCCACTCAAACGAATTCCGCCACCAACTAGGATTAGGGGCCGTTTTGCAGCCCGTATAGTACGAATCACTTCGCTGATATTGATGGCTAAAGCAGTGGGAGCAGCAGGCGGAACAAACCCTTCCAGCGCCTGTGGATCGATTTCGGCGAACTGAATGTCAATCGGAATATCCAACAGAACGGCACCCGGTCGTCCCTGTGTGGCACAGAAATAGGCCTGCTCCAGTTCGTAACGGACCCTTGCTGGATCGATGACTAACGACGCATATTTAGTTACGGGCTTTACGATGCTGACAATGTCTAAATCCTGGAATCCGTTCTGTCGGGCGCCGCTACTGTTTATTATATTTGCCTTGTAGTCTTGGCCGGTAATAAACAGCGTCGGAATCGAGTCCAGATTGGCATTTACGATCCCGGTTATGAGATTAGTCGCGCCAGGTCCAGATGTCGCCAAGGCAACTCCGAGGTTTCCCGTCACACGCGAATAAGCATCGGCGCAAAAAGCGGATCCTTGTTCGTGGTAGTTCTGAATAAATTCAATTTTTCCAGTTGCAACAAACTCATCTACCAATTTAAGGATTGCGCCTCCTTGGTATCCAAAAACGTGCCGAACTCCCTTTTCGAGCAAGAAATTGGCAACATACTGAGCAACATTCATAACGTTCTTCCCAATTGGTGGATGTAAGTCCTGTTAACTCTTAATCTTGAGCAACGCAGCATCCATCTCGCGTTGAGTGGCCAGAATCGGGAGCGCATCCATTGCACGCAGCCAGAGCAATCGATCTGGCAGAGGATTTAGTGGTTTGTCAAGATTGGGGAATTTGTTGTACAAAACAATATCCTTGACGATCTTTGGCATATTCAAACCTGCTTCGGCGAAGAATTGAATAGTGGTGAAAAACCGCGATATGTTAATTTCTGTCGGATTCGGTATTCCATTGCGATCGTAAGTCATATCGACACCGAAAATGCCGTTAGGAACTGCCGTAATCGCCTTAATGGATTTGATTGCAATGTGGTCAACCACCGGATCACTGACTGTCTCGCAAACTTTGGTAATCCCGGTTACGCCGGAAGGACTCATCGCGCTGTATGCCCATGAGTGGCGACGACGCCCCTGAGCAACAATTAGTTTCCCGTTTACCCAGATTGACAGCCAGGTGATGGTGCGTTCAGTTAGCAGCTCTGCTGCCACAAACTCGCCCCAGCCGTCATTGCGATCAATCCATTTTTCAGCTTCTTCATAGTCGCTTACAGAAAGTGAACCTTTACCACCATTCCCAATTGATTTTGCGCGCAGCCACACTTTGCCGTTTTCATCGCCGAGTTCGCTCAAGGCGCGGCGCAGGTCACTGCGGTCGTTGATAACAATGTTTTCCGGCACGGTAACACCGGCTTCTTTGAACTTGAGCCACGACTTGTATTTGTGTACGCAGGTATCTACAGTGTCGAAATCTGGGACAAGCATCTTGACACCAAGCGATTCAATTTCATCGCGGAACTGCAGCGCTTTCCATACTTCAAGATCATGCTGAAAATGGATCATGTCTGGCTTTTCGATCTCAAGCAGTTTCAGGAGTGCTTCCTTGTGTCCAGCCTGCTTGGCATGCGGTACCAAGTAGCGTTTGTGAGCGTGGCAAAACATCAGGTCGACTGGGTCGGCACCCGGGCCGATGATTTGTTCGTCGTCATTGGCCATCAGTAAGCAATTTATGGTTGCATTGGACTGCGCGCTGCCGGCACCCGTTATCACGATTTTCTTTTTCATCTCTATCCTTTAGTCTTTGTTAATTAGTTCGGCATAGCCCATGCCTGCCATTCCGTAGTGGTTTCCGCAATAAAAAAGAAATGTCCGACCCTGATATGAATAACGCTCGGGAAAAGTGATCATTTCACTATCCCAGCCAGTGTCCGACACATCAATTCCAACCTGGTCGTCTTTACGCTCAAACTGAACACCATCGAACGATTCTGCATAACCCAAGCGATAGCCTTTAGATATCGAACGTATCGCATAGATGGCCTTATATAGGCCATTTTCTCTCCAGAACGTGGCCTTGGTAATGCCATGTTCGTCTTCGTTGTGCAACGCGATGGATATGGTTCCTCGTACTCGAGGCCAATCAGTTGGCGAAGACGTGACGATGTGCTTCATGTCGTAACATGGTCGAGCCTTTGAGCCGCCGTCGATCCAGCCTTGCCTACTATCAGAGGAATACCACACTTTAAAACCATCAGGCACCTTTAGTACCGACGGAGAGCTACGAACGAAAATCTCGCCATTTACCCTGTCGAGAATTGGCGCCCTCGACAAATTAGTAAAAGTATTTCCTCTATCTTCGCTGATGGCTACCCCTGAGAAAATCAGGTAAGGAATTTTCTCGCAGGACTGGTAGGCTGAATAGTAAAGATAAAGTTTTCCATCCAACTCCAATAAAGACGAAGTGAGCACTCCGTTATCAGAAAAGCTTCCTGGCTCTCCAATGTCTAATATCGGCTGCTTGCTATAGTCAATAATTGATGAAGGATTATTGGTGTCAACATCAATATAGCCAATACGTCCTACATTTTTCGCATCGCACATTGTGACGAATATTCGCAAGCGTTTCGCATCGATCAGATATGGCAGCGGGACCATGGTGTTTTTTTTGTACCAAGGCAAGTCTAATGTTTCACTGCTGCAAATAAAACCTTTCTTCTGCCATTTCATATTTGGATGCTCATTTAATAATGGAGTGGGAGACAGAATGCTCTGGCAACATCAGGGCTTGCGAATCAGGATGTCTTCGCGGCGATTGGCCATCGGCAATGCAGGTCCTTGCGGGATTACCCAAGCATGGTAGCCCTCTGACCTCGCTCTTGCCAGAATCGCAAGAACCACCGAATCATCGATCCGGCCTGTTTCCAGCTGATTGAATTGGACAGCCGGCAACTCATCCCGACCTGTGAATTGCTTGTGCAGGCTTACCCCTTCATTGCCCGAAAAGAAACGCTTACGCATCGTAATGTTCGGGATATCCCCAAGGAAAATTTCACCGCCATCGTTTAGCAGCATGAGACAACGATCAATAAAGTCCCACAGGTTCCCTTCCGCGAATACGTACTGGACGACGCTGTAGGCAATTATGGAATCCACCTTGCCGGCTAACACCTCAAACAAGGCGGGCGTCTCAGGGTAACGACCTGGCCATTTGTGGATGTGCGGCGCATCAGGAAGCTGCTGCAGCATTTCCTGACTATCAACGAAATGAACAGCGCCTTGCTTACTAGCGCACAGATCGGCCAGCATGACTGGCAGTTGACTGCAGCCTGGACCAATTTCAAGTGCGACTAAATTCTTGCGGTCGAGCGAGCGCACCTTCAGTAGCATGTCGGCAAAGATGTCACTCTCCTTGCCTTCTCGATATTCATTGGGGAATCCAACTTTTTCGTGATGACTCAACCCATCAGTCAACGCCAGCTCACGAAATTTTTCAAAAGTTAGATCGTCAAAGTTAACTTTGTTTGTCATTGTTGGATGGCCTTTATTAAGGTTGGTATCGAAACATTTACACCCATATGCGCACGGTGCTGACCGAGGTCGCTTTGAACGGGCTCGCACATTATCAAAGTGCAGCGTTGTCCCAGGAGCGCGGCCAAGTTCGCAAAGTAGTAGTGAATTGTGTAGGGGGACCAGGTTGTAAGCACAATTACATGGCAGCTAGCTGGTGCGAAGATAATGTTGCCAAGCGCAGCACCACCCTGGCTAACGATCAACTCAGCACTACTGAATAAACGCACCTGTTCAGCAAAACTAAGTGTTTCTGGTTCGATAATTTCAAAACCATGCTCCCGCACCATAGCCTCGATCTCGATCGAGTTATTCATAGGCCGCGATTTGCCGGTGCGACGTAAAAAAAGCCGCCGTTTAAGTGCGCCTTCAGTTTCACCTAGGACAGCCACCATCGATTGACGCACCTGTTGCAACCCGTCGGGCGAATACAACGCGGAACTAGGATTGATAACAAGCTCGTTAGGCTTAATGCCGGGCTTGAAATCAAATGGAACATAGGCCACTGGGGAAATTGCTACCAGCTTGTCGACAGCAAGCATTTCGCCTCGCCCGAGCTGAATTACGTTTCGACCATTTGAATTGAGGTGGTGCAATGACTCCAGAATATTTGGATGCAATCCCGCGTCGATGATGTAGGGCAGATCCTGATAGGCATCGATTCCGTCAATCAGTGCGAGCTTGGGCAGCGTTTCAGTAAGCCAATGCACATAGTTGGATGTTGTGCTGCCCACCAAGGAAATGCCGGACGGGATCGAGCCGACTTGCTGACCTTTAAATCGAACCAATGTTTGGTTTGCAGCAAAGATGCTGACAATGTCATGCATTTCCTCAAATAAAAAGTCTTGGTCAAATTGATATAGCTCGTGATGCAGGCATTGATCTTCAAGGAACAATAAATCGCTTTTTCCCATGACTTGCGCTTTGGATACCTCAAATGCGCAGATTGCCGGTACACGCAACGGCCACGTGCCGCTATAAAAGAAATTTTTGAACTCCTCTGGATAAACGTTTGGCATCTTTAGCGGAAGTTCGCGCGAGGGAACCAGTTCGCGACGACTGATATCCGAAGCACCAAAATATTCGGAAAATCCAATCATTGAGTAAATGCTAATCTTGCAACCAAGCAAACGCAGGCAAGTTAGGTAAAGGTAATTCGCCACTGCCCCCCCAAGCCAGAAAAAAAAGTTTCTGCTATGCCAAATCATCGCGTTCTGCCGTTGGGTGAGGTAATAACGGGATTGCTCTAATCTCCGGCGAGCGAAGTTTCTGCTATGCCAAATCATCGCGTTCTGCCGTTGGGTGAGGTAATAACGGGATTGCTCTAATCTCCGGCGAGCGAAGTTTCTGCTATGCCAAATCATCGCGTTCCGCACACGGATCACCTGCCAAATAATAAAATTCTTTGATGAAATAAAGAATAATCTTAAATCTAAAATCACGGTCTTGAGAAATACCGCCCATTTATAGCGTGCAAGATACGAACGATAGAATCTCCGGAAATAGTGGATCTCGTGTAGCTGATTCATGGCGTACACCGATTACGAGGCGATATATGCATCAAGTACGCTAACATCCCCATCGGCGATCAGCTTGCCGTGGTCGAGCCAAATGTAACGGTCACAGACCGAGCGCAACAAGCTCGGGTCATGAGATACAAGAATCATGACGCTTGCCCTGTCAATCATCTTATTCATTCGCTCCTTGCCCCGTTGAACAAACGAGGCATCGCCGCCAACAAAAAGCTCATCAAGAATCAAGACATCCGGATGCACTGTCGTGGCCAGAGAAAAAGCAAGCCGCATATACATCCCCGTCGAGTAATACTTAACGGGAGAATCAATGAAATCTTCCAACTCGGCAAAAGCGATAACTTCCTTTTCAATCTCGCGAAGCTGCTCTTTGCTGTACCCAAGAAAGGCGCCATTAAAATAAATATTTTCTCGCCCAGTGAACTCTGGATGAAATCCAGCACCAATATCCAGCAATGGAGCCACTCTGCCATGAACCTCCACACGGCCCACCGTAGGCTCGTAAATGCGGGAAATCGTGCGCAAAAGCGTACTTTTACCAGCTCCATTACGACCAATAATACCCAGACGTTCGCCATCATTTACGGAAAACGAAACACCCTGAAGTGCAAGAAAATCGGTGTAATGCTTTTTTTTGTTCTTACGGACGATGTTGGCAAAGAACTCCTTCATTGATGAAGCGCCATCGTGGTACATCCGAAATTGAAGCGAAACGTTATCAACAATTACTTTTTTCATAATTACATCCGGAACGTGACGCGCTGTTCGTGCTTGTTAAAAAACCAGATTCCTATGGAAAGTGATAGCGCCGCATAGAAGGCGGCCAGAAGATAAACCCCAATCGCAGGAAAAGTAGCGCTAAATATTGGACTTCTAAATAGTTCAATGAACTGGGTGAGGGGGTTGATTTCGATCAGCCATTTCACTTTCCCGCCTAGGCTATCGGGTTTGAAGTAAACAGGACTGAGAAAAACTAGCGCCTGCATTAGGATAGTGATGATATGCAATAAATCTCTAAAATAAACAGAAACTACTGACGTAATCAAACCTATACCAAATGCAAACAGATAAAGCAAAACATAAGCAGGAAATAACCCAATAAGAGCAATAGAAATATTTCCACCAATAATAATAATGATAAAAAACAATGACACGAACATTAATAGGCTGTCAATTAACAATGTAATCGACACCGCTAAAGGGAAAAATAATTTTGGTATGTATATTTTCTTGATTAGTTGCTCGTTACCAACTAGTGATTGCCCACATTGGGTAACAATTGTTCCAAAAAGATTGAACGCTATTACTCCTGAAAACAGAAATACGGCATAGGTTTTCAAATCCATTTTGAAAATTTCCGAAAATACAACGGCTGTAACCGACATCATTAGCAAGGGATTAAACAGAGTCCAAAGATACCCGAAAAATGTTCGGCGATATCTCAGTGTGATTTGCTGACGGACAAGCTGATCCAACACATTTCGGTGCTGTTTAATTTCATTAATATATTTCAACATATCCTCGCGAAAAATAATAAATAGTCATTTAAAAATGCGCTCACTCTTTGCCGCGTGAAACATCAGACAACACGCTTAGCAGATAGCGGCCATAACCATTTTTTGTTAAAGGTTGCGCGAGCTGGGTCATTTGTGCCGAATCAATCCAGCCTTGTCGATACGCAATCTCCTCAGGACATGCAACTTTCAATCCTTGCCGGTTTTCCAGCGTCGCTATGAACTGACTGGCATCAAGCAGAGATTCATGGGTGCCCGTATCCAGCCAAGCGTAGCCGCGGCCCATGATTTCCACGCCGAGCTGGCCTTGGTCGAGATAAAGCCGATTGAGATCGGTAATCTCAAGCTCACCGCGTGCGGAAGGTTTGAGAGATTTGGCTAGATTGACGACCTGGTTATCGTAGAAGTAGAGACCTGTCACGGCATGGTTGGATTTAGGCTTCTTTGGCTTTTCCTCCAGCGAGAGCACCTTGCCTTGGGCATCGAATTCCGCTACGCCATAGCGTTCTGGATCGTGCACATGGTAGGCAAACGCGGTGGCACCCTCGGTGCGCTGTATAGCGCTACCCAGCAGTTTATGAAAGTCGTGGCCGTAGAAGATGTTGTCACCCAGCACTAGTGTTGATGGGCTGTTACCAATGAAGGTTTCGCCAATGATGAAGGCCTGTGCCAGCCCATCTGGCGAGGATTGCACGGCATATTGCAAATTCAAACCCCATTGGCTCCCGTCCCCCAGAAGTTGCTGAAATCGCGGCGTATCCTGCGGCGTGCTGATGACGAGAATGTCGCGAATGCCTGCCAGCATGAGAGTACTAAGCGGGTAGTAAATCATCGGCTTGTCGAATTCTGGCAACAGTTGCTTGCTGATGGCAAGCGTTGCCGGGTGCAGGCGAGTGCCGGAACCACCGGCGAGGATGATGCCCTTGCGCGTCATGCTGTCACCTCTTGACCGTATTGCTGTTGCACCCAGTCGCGGTAGCTGCCGCTCAGCACATTGCTCACCCACTGGGGGTTGTTCAAGTACCACTGCACCGTCTTGCGGATGCCGGTCTCAAAGGTTTCCACCGGTTTCCAGCCCAGTTGCTGCTCAATCTTGCGCGCGTCAATGGCATAGCGGCGGTCGTGGCCGGGGCGGTCGGACACGTAGGTGATCAGGTCTTTATAAGGTTTGCCATCTGCCCGAGGCTTCAATTCATCCAACAGGGCGCACACGGTGCGCACAATTTCCAGGTTGGGCTTTTCGTTCCAGCCGCCCACGTTGTAGGTTTCACCCACGGAACCGGCGTCCAGCACGCGGCGTATGGCGCTGCAGTGGTCTTTCACATACAACCAGTCGCGTATCTGCTGGCCATCGCCATACACCGGCAGCGGCTTGCCAGCCTGGGCATTCACAATCATCAGCGGAATCAGCTTCTCAGGGAAGTGGTAGGGCCCGTAGTTATTACTGCAGTTGGTGGTGAGCACTGGCAGGCCGTAGGTGTGGTGGTAGGCGCGCACCAGGTGGTCGCTAGAGGCTTTGCTGGCACTGTAGGGGCTGTTGGGCTCTTACCTGCTTTCTTCGACAAAGGCTGAGTCGGTTTTACCCAGAGACCCGTACACCTCGTCGGTGGATACATGCAAAAGCCGGAACGCTGCTTTGGCGGCTGCGTCCAGGCCGCCCCAATACTCTCGCACACTCTCCAGCAGGTTGAAGGTGCCTACGATGTTGGTCTGGATGAATTCTCCCGGCCCGTGGATGCTGCGATCCACATGACTCTCAGCGGCAAAGTTCACCACGGCGCGCGGCTGGTGGGTGGCCAGCAGCTGGTTCACTAGCGCCGTGTCACCAAAGTCTCCATGCACAAACACATGGCGCGCATCGCCAGCTAGGCTGGACAGGTTTTCGCGGTTGCCTGCATAGGTCAGTTTGTCCAGGTTGACCACGGGCTCGTCGGACTGCGCCAGCCAGTCGAGTACGAAGTTGCTGCCGATAAAGCCAGCGCCGCCGGTAACCAAAATACTCATAATTTTCTCAAAATAGCGGCGAACAATAGGCCAATGTTTCCTGCAAGGGTTTGACGATAAACCCCCGAGTGATACAAGTTGTAAACCCTTGAAAAAACAGAGCCGCGCCGAGCTTTGCCGAATAGAGACAGCACATCACGGTTTTCATCGGTCAAGAAAGAGGACATTTCATTCAGTGCATTTAAATTAATTTCATTCCAGTTCTTGAAGCGTCCCGCAAGAAGCCCCTTTAGCCTCTGCAGCCTAGCCAATATGGTCGTATTTTGCCCAGCCATGTTATTGTCGTGCTGCCTGTAGCGCACTCCCGGGTAAGAATCATAGAAAACACGACCGCCGCAACCGGACACCAGCATATACGCCCACCAGTCATGAGAAACAATGTTGAGTTGAGAAGGTGTTTTGGTAAGCAACAGACGGGCTGCTTGGTTAAACACCATGGTATTTGCACCAGCAATGCTTTGAACTAACGCATTGCAAAAAGATGGCGGCTTGTTGAATAGGGCTGAAAACCCCAGATCCGAGCCATCTTCGGATATGTAACGTGTTCGGGATGAGTACAAAGCGGGGATATCAGCAGGCACAGTCTTTAGCCAATTTAACGCTCTAGACAAATGATCAGACTCCCAAATATCGTCCTGATCTGAGTAAGCGTAGTAATCGGCTTCGATGCCAGCTTTGTACGTCAGCGAAAGAAAGTTGGCAGCGAAGCCTTCGGATGGGCCAAAGTGGATCGATAAACGATCTGCACTCCATTTGCGTTGATACGACTCCAAAATAGTATGCGTATCGTCTTTGGATCCGTCGTCGGACGCCCACACTTCCCAGTTGGAATGGATCTGCGCAGTGAATGATTCAAGTTGGTCAGCCAGGTAATGCTGGCCATGGTAGGTACACAAAAGAATAGCCACTTTGGGCAAGCTTTGCGCTTGCCCAGGCATGGCTACCGCACTCTGACCGCTCGTTTCCGAACCAGAGTTGTCACTTGCAAAGCGAGTTGTATCTACGCCAATCGCGACCTTTTTGAGTTGATTTTTCAACCCGCCTCCTCCAGTAAAAAACCCCGCTACAAACGCACAGATATCGATCTGTGGCGCCCAAATTCGGGGGGGGGGGGGGGGGAACAGGACGCCCCCC
>Ga0214921_10004885_pt1 | contig 19346 bp, 22 predicted proteins | sample LL1505_MetaG_FD_177992 | JGI IMG/M metagenome (GOLD analysis project Ga0214921, IMG submission 177992) | Freshwater microbial communities from Lake Lanier, Atlanta, Georgia, United States - LL-1505 | ecosystem: Environmental > Aquatic > Freshwater > Lake | place: USA: Georgia | collected... | reverse complement strand
AGGCATTTATTTTTTTATTATATACAATAAAAAATAAGATTTAAATATTTTAAAAACATTATAAAATGTCTAAACCTACATTAGATTTAGATAGTATAACCTTTGGTAAATATACAGGAGGTAGATTGGAGCATGTGTTAAAAGATAGAAGTTATTCTAAATGGCTTTTAGAACAGGATTGGTTTCAAACAAATTATGAGTATTTGTATAATAGAGTGAAGAGTTATGATCCAAAGGTGTATTTTTTTAAGAAAGATATAGAGTCATTGGATTTTTTAGAAAAGTATCGGTATTTTAATATGGTAGAAGTGGATAATTTAAAGATAAAGATAACAGAAGATGAGACAAAGTGTTATAAGTTTTATTTGGATACAATAGAGGATATAAAGAGGAAGATAGTGAGTAGAGTGGAGAATGGAGAAGAAAATATATTTGATATAAAAGCGCCGGTAAAGTGGTTACAAAAGTTTGAAAAGGATACAGGATTAAGTAGAGATGTTTTTAAGGAGTTTTTATCATCGTATGAGTTACAGAATATAACGTATATAATAGAGGATATAAAAAAGGAGGGAGGTATAACGTATAATGGAGCGCAATCATTTAAAATAGCTAAACAGAGAGCAAATTTACAGGAGAAATGGTGGGAGTCAATATTGAAGGAGAAATATGGAGAGGATTTAGGGACGCAGTTTAAGTATGAGAATTGTATATTTGATTTTATAAATATATCAACAAATACTATATTTGAGTGTAAGTTAGGTTTAAAGGATTTTAATGAGGAGCAATATAAAAAGTATATTTTAGCGTTAAATAAGTATAGAATAATATATATAATAGGATATGATTGTGTAATAAATATAGAGAAATCAATAATTTATACGACAGATGTATTAAAATATATATTGTATCAGCAAGGAGAATGTAAGAGTAAGTTTGATAGAATTATAAAAGAATATAATGTGGTAAAAGTAGAAGATTTATCAACATTGTTTGGAAAACAATAATTATTTTATTTTAAAAAAAATAAAATAAAAAATTAAGTCTTTTCAGGTTTTAAAAGGCTAGGCATAGGATTACGAGGTTGTTGTCCGCCGCGACCACCTCGTGTTTTCCCACCACGACTTTGTGGTTTTCCTCTTACATTTTTATCATCACTTTGTGTTTGTTGTCCTGTAGTTTGTGATTGTTTGGGATTTGGTTTAGGCTTGTGTGGTTTATTTTGTGTTTGTGGTTTATGTTGCTGGTGTGGTTTGTTTTGTCCTTGAGGTTGTCCTTGAGATTGTGTTTGAGGTTTGGGTTGAGCCTGTGTTTGTTTTGGTTTATGTTGTGGTTTGCGTTGTTGGTCTTTTGGTTTATGTTGTTGTAATTTGTGTTGAGTATGTTGTTTTTCTGGAAGAGGTTTAACAGTTTGAGTGGTAGGATCGTTTTGTATAAAATCTGTAATTAGTCCTGATTTTTTAATTATGTGTCTGGGTTTTGTAGAGATAGTAGTTTTTGGGTTTTTACCAATTTTCTTGTATAATGAGTAATCAGTTTCAGTCCATTCGTGAATTAGTAGATTATCTTTGTTTTGTTTATCAAAGATGAGTAAGGGTTCTTTTTTATCAATTTCAGTATGTTGTTTTCCAAATAGTAAGATTCCTCTCCATAAGTAACCTTTGTTATTTGGCATATCATCAAGATTTTTATCAATGTAAGTAGGAATAGATTCAATCATTTTGAAGAATCTTTTTTCTTCGTATTTAATGTCTCTGTGTTGTTGTTTAATGGTGTTATTTATGTCTCTATTGTGTTGATGCATGGCTACAGTTTTTTCTTCATCATCGGCTTTTTGTTGAGCGATAATAGCACGTTTGTTTTTATGTTCTTCATTTTTTTGGGCGATTAATAGTTTTGATTTGTTGTATTCTGTTTGTATATCTTGGTCTAGTTCGCCTTGTTCTAGTTTTAATAGGTCTTCTTGAAGTTGTTTTTTACGTAATTTCTTTTCTTCTACTTTAAGGTTAATTTTTATGATAGAATTTTGAATGAAATCAATATCCATTCTAGAGTGTTTTAATTTATCAATACTGGAGATATCTCTAGCCATAGTAACATCAATTTGTTTAATCTCATTTACAATTTGATTTTTTTTGTGAAGTCGTTTATTATCCATATTTTATTTTAGATAATCAAAACTTTAATAATCATTTTTAATTTTAAAATATGTAAATTTAATCTTAATAATTAATAAATGAGTAAATTAACAAGAGTAGAGATCCAAAAAAAAATTGAAGAGCATCCGTCTAATACAATATTGAGAAATCCAGTAGATCCAAATTATGATAATATGCCAAAGTTTTATTCACATCGTTTAAATATAAATTTACCAAAAAATTTTGATGGCCGAGAAGTATGGAAAGGAATAATAACACCTGTAACAGAACAAGGTAATTGTGGTGCGTGCTGGGCTTTAGCATCTACATCTTGTCTTGCTGATCGTTTTAATATACAATCATTGGGAAAGATGAATATTAGACTATCAGCTAGCAAACTTATTTTATGTGATTGGCAAGGAGAAGAATTAGAGGCAGATCCAGAACTTAATAAAAAGGGGGTTGAAAATATTGATAGAGCATCTGTGTCTAAAACAGCTTGTTATGGAAACAGTCTATATGATGCGTGGAGATATTTATATATTATAGGAACATGTGTAGCACAATGTGTTCCATATCATCCTGCGAATCCTTTACATTTTGAAACACTTCCATATTTTAAGTCAGCGTCAGAAATTCCATTATGTACTGACATAACAGGTCCTATAGGAGATATGTGTGCGGATTTTAAAATAGATAAATCAGGACGAGTGACAGGAACACCTATGAGATTATATAGAGCATATCATTTTTATATTGTTCCGGGATTAGAAAAAGATAGAGGAAGTATATATAATATAATGAATAATATATATTTATGGGGACCGGTAAGTAGTGCTATACAGTTATATGAAGATTTTTTTTGTTTTGATTTTGGAAAGGATAATATATATGAATCGGATCAAAAAGGGAAAGTAATATCAGGACATGCTATAGTTATTGATGGCTGGGGAGAAAGTAATGGTAAAAAATATTGGATTATTAGAAATTCTTGGGGAAGAACATGGGGAGATAATGGATATTTTAAAATGGCTAGAGGTAGTAATAATTGTAAAATTGAAGAAAATGTTGTAGCTGGAGTTCCAGATTTCTTCTATCCTAGAGATTATAGAGGTATTTCAAATACATATAATTGGGCTGAAATAGATAAGTTTATAAAAGAGAGACAGGAAATAGATTGGCCTGTAAGTTCAATAACAGGTGGGGGGATAGATCCAACAACAGGATATACAAGACGAGCTATGAAAGAGTATCCAAATCTAATTTTACCACCACCTATTAAACTAGATCAGCTACCGGATTGGAATACATTTATAGCAGCCGATGTCCGTAAAAAACAAAATTATTATTTGGTAATATTGATTCCAATTGTGATAATTATAGTTATAATTGTATTGTTATATTTAATCAAGAAAAGATGATATAAAATAAAAATGATTTTAAATATCATCTTCTGTTTAAAAAACAAATAATAATGATCTCTGTTGCTGAATATTCTGATAAATCATTTGTGGTTAGTGGTCCTACTATTGACTATAAAAATAAGTTGAAGGAGTTGGGAGGTAAGTGGAATCCGTATCTTAAAACCGGTCCTGGGTGGATTTTTTCAAATAAGCGTAAGGCTTCAGTCCAAGAGTGGATGAATACTATTGATAAGCCTGAAACGGTTGTATCACCCCCGCAAAAAAAGAGAAAGTTGAATAATCGTAGTGATGATGTTAAGAATAGTGTAAGTAATTCACAGATCTTGAAAGAGACTTTTCTAGCAATCTTTTTTGTGTGTTTGATCTACTTGTTTAATAGGTATAATACTAGTAATGTATATAGAGACTTGTCTGTAGAATTTAATAATCTGGTGTCGTTAGGTCGTGTAGCAATTCAAGATACATATAAGTTTTATAGTTATACTCCAACGACTTTTCTAAATAAGACTTGTTAATAATAAATATTAATTCAATTTATATAAAAAATTAAATTGAATTTTTTTATCAAATGTTTACTATAATTATAATAATGTATCCGTCATTATCTTTGCCACCTCGTGATCCAGTATTAGATTGGGAAAATGCCCTTTTACTAGATGCTATAATAAGTGGTGATAAGATTGAGAAGATTGAGAATATTGAGATTTTTAATGTCTTAGAAGATGAATAGTATTTTCCAACTTTAATGATATAAAATCCCTGATATTATTATCAGGGATTTTTTTATGGCTCTAGGCTTTCCAACTTAGGGGTTTTTAGGGGTAAAAAGTGAAAAAATAAAATGATTTTTTTTATGAGTTTTTTACTAAACTATCAGTAATATGTCCTCTACCAAGAAGAATAATATGTCGCTGGCCGCTGCTATCAAGACCTACATCACGGACTCCATCGCTGAGATTATCACTGACAAGAAGATCACTAAGAAGATTGCTGACCTGTTTGAGAATGCCGACTTTAACACCAAGCTCGCCTCTACCATCACATCCAATATCCCCAAGGCAACCGTCAAGGCCAAGCGTGACGAGAATAAGCCCAAGAAGCCCACATCAAGTTTCCTGCGGTTCTGTAAGGAGGTCCGTGTTCATATTACCGCAGAACTCACAAAGAAGAACAAGGGTGAGAAGCCCAAGAACACTGATATTCTCAAGGGTATGGCTGCTGCGTGGGCTCAGTATAAGACAGCAGCAGAGAGCAAGCCCAAGGGCAAGGAGGCAAAGCAGATTGCCGCGTGGGATGCCGAGATCGCTAAGGAGAAGCTGGAGTATGATGAGGCAATGAAGACGTATGTGCCTCCCCCGGGAACGTCCTCTGGTCGCAAGGGTGGGCCGGCAAAGACGGATCCGGCGCTTCCTGCTCGCGCACCTTCTGCCTACCTGCTGTTCTCAAAGGAGCACCGGGCTGAGATTCTGGAGGCTAACCCTGGAGCAAAGGGTAAGGAGGTGACTTCTCTACTCGCAAAGGCCTGGGGTGAGCTTAAGGAGCGGGTTGAGGGTGGTGAAGATGATGACGCAAACAAGGAGATGAAGGGATACCTGAGTGTGGTTAAGGAGGCAAAGGCGGAGTTTGCGAAGAAGATGAAGAGCTATACTCCTACGGATGGATACAATGAGAAGGGTCGCCTCATCAAGGAGGGAGATGATAAGAAGTCCCCCAAGCCGGCAAAGAAGACCAAGGAGTATAAGGATGTTGATTATGAGGAGACCGAGAAGCCCAAGAAGAGTGTGAAGAAGGTTGAGGAGAGTGATGACGAGGATGAGGTGAATGAGGACGAGGATAATGAGGATGCCGAGGAGTTGGAGGATGAGTGAGAAGTTGAGAAAATAAAACTTGAAAATTAAAAAAATATAAAATATAAAAATCTAGGCCCGCCACTATCTTATAGATAGTTGCGGGCTTTTTTTATGACACTGTATTTAAGTATTATTACTTAAGCGTTTTTATAGTTAAAGATGGAAAATAAAATGATTATTTTTAAAAGTTTTTCATTAAACTAATAATCATGGAATACAATATTAAAGTTACGCACACGGCTCCAACTTTTGAACAATTTGAAGAATGGGGGATTGAAGGAGCTTATCCTACATTTTACATTAATATAACTTTTTACGGTGAGGAAAATAGAGAAGAACTATCATTTAGACTAAAAATAACAGGGCACTACTATTGTAGTGGATCGCGAAATTTTGAAGATATTGATATGAAATTAGATAAATACAAAATTAATAATAATATGAGTAGAGAAGAAGTTGCTGAATTATTAGAAGGTGCTAATATAAAAAATATTTTAGAAGAGGCAATTGGAGGTAGTATGATTCCAAACGATCCTATGGGAATACTTGAAGATGGCATAATTGAACAAATATGGAATAAATTTTAATTGATATCATATGAAAAAATAAAATGAATTTTTAAAATAATTATTTAGACATTAAACAGATATGTCTGACATTATTGTAATTATTGATGAATCATCAAGTATGGATGTTATGGGTAGTGAGCCTAAAGATGCGGCAAATACTTTTATAAACGAGCAGAAAAATTGTAGCGGAGACACTAAGATTTCTCTCTATACTTTTAATGATAAGGTAAAGTGTGTTATTGATGAGAAGCCGATTAAGGATGTTGGCTTATTTACGGAATATTCTCCTTGTGGTATGACTGCTTTGAATGATGCTATTGGAACAGCTATTAATAAGAAGCTGTCTTCAGGACGTTGTAAAAATGTGATTTGTCTTATTATAACAGATGGGTTAGAAAATGCGTCTGTAGAATGTCATAATATTTCTTTGATGATTAGCAAGGCTGAGCGAGAGCATCAATGGAAGTTTATTTATATTGGTGCTAATCATGATGTATTTGCGGTTGGAAAAGGTTTAGGTATTAACGGAGCAATGTGTGCTGCTTATAATCAAACGGCAACTGGAGCTGGTGGTCTTACAAATTTAACTCGTGCTGTAAGTTCGCAAGTGTCTCAATATAGGTCTGGTGAATCTCCACAGATTAATATTAGGCAGTATAGTCTTCCTGTTCCAGACATTCCTTATAGTCCGTTAGTAGAACCGCAAGAAACAGTTCAAGCTGTTTTTCCACTTCAAGATATTCCGCATGTTGCCCCTTTCAGCCCGGTGTCTTTACCATCAGCTCCTCGTATTACTCGTTGCGTAGCAGGAAGTTCATTGTAGATTAAGTAAAATAATATTAATTTTTATACCAAATATGGTATAAAAACTTTTGGTCTCAACATTATTTTTTATTGAACCTATTGTAAGCGCATTTTAAACAACCTTTATTGTTTGTTTTTATGTTAATGTAGCTTTCGTTAAATTTGTTTCCACATTTTTGACACAGCCATAAAAGGGGTGAAGTTATATTTTTGAATTTTGTTGAAAGACACATACAATTTATTGTAATACCGAGACTAAAACAATCGTCTAGATCTATAGCGTTACTTTGTAAAATTGTTTTTGACATAGCTGTTTATTGGTAAATATCAATTCTTTAAGATCATAAAATAAAATGATTTTTTTAAAGAGTTTTTGATTAAACTAGTATAATATCAAATATGGCACGTGAAATGAAGACTTTGGAGGTGACTGATGAGACTTTTCAGGAGTTTCAGAAATATATGAGTATGCTTAAGATCCATAAAGATACTCAGGTGGCTGGAGGAGCGGCTGGTGGAGTTGCTGCTATGGATGTTGATGAAATTGAAATTATTGAAAAAGAAGAAACAGAGATTACTAGTATTATGGATCACACCGTTGATCCGGTAACCGGATTATATACATTTCGTATCAAGTTTGTAGATTCTAAGAAATGTGAGTGGATTAGAGATGATGATACCAACTGTGAGAGAACAATTAGTGCGTATTGCTCTTCAAAGGGTATTAAGACTGTGTATGTGTTTTGCCGTGTTAGTTCCAAGGGGCAGATTGGAGAGAATCATGTTAGTTTAGATGCGCAGGAAGCTGAACTGTTGAAGATGGCAAAGGACAAGTTTCCAGAGCATCGCATTAAGGTGTATAAGATTTCAGCATCTGCGTATAAAGATATCCCTGATTGCCTTAAGATGATTGGAGAGGCAGCAGAGTTGTGTGAAGGGTCTCAGATTCTTATTTATCGTGTTGATCGTTTGTCGCGAAATATTGTCAAGTATTTGTATTGGATGGAGAACTTGAATAACAATAAGGTAGGTATTCACTCTTTTGCGGATAAGATTAGTTATGATACCGACAAGTTGGCTTTTATTCAAAAGGTTCTTGATAGCCAGAAAGAGAGTGTTCTTATTGGCGAGAGAATTAAGATGAGTATTAAGAAGAGGAGGGAGCGAGGGGATGAGTGTATGGGTAGTGTAGCATATGGAAAGAAGTGCCGACGCACTGAAACAGGAAAGTTGGTGGTGGTTGAGAATGAGGAGGAGTTGTCGGTGATTGATTATATTAAGAGTTCAAAGGCTCCTTCTATTACTGTTGCTTCAATCTTGAATAAGAAGGGTCTTAAGAAGAAGGGTAGGAGTTGGTCAAAGAATATGGTTGAGAAGATTCGTCCAAGTCTAAAGAAGAAGATTTCAAAGAAGTAAAAAGTCGTGTAAGTAATTGCCTTGTAAAATATATAATAAACATTATATATTTTATAGCTTCATTCTTTTCATTTCGTATTCCATCATTTTATCTGTGTAAGTATTTTTTAGTATGTCTTCCGGAGTTTTGCTTAAAGTGTCATCGTCATCTTCAATGGATATTTTTATGTCAGTGTCAATTTGGAGTTCTTTGACATCTTCTTTATCAAGTTCTTTATCTGATCCTGATTCTTGTGCTATTTGTATGGTTAGATCAATTGTGTTGGTATTTTTTATTTGTATGAAAGGAGAAGATTTGTATATATCATCAAATGATTTTGAAACCCATTCACAGTATTGAACAGGATTTATTCTATCTTTTCTGTAAAGACATAGTTGTCTGCGTATATTATGTTCTAGATTATTATATTTGGAGGAAGAGGTGTTGTGTAATAGAGCATTTTTTTCAAATCTTCCAACTTTAATAATGGATACAATTAAGCCAGATATAAAGGATATGATGCTAATACCGACAGAGTTATTAACTGATAGTGCTGATAGTAGTCCGGCGAGAGGTCCAAGTATGATACCGAGATAAGTGAGTAGTGTGTGCATGATGTTACAAAATTTTGCTGATTGTAAATGTTTTTGTTTATATAATATACAAGTTGATCCTATGTTTTTCATTGCTAATTCAGAAGCATTATTCCATCGTGATGTTTTATCGTGTGAATAATCATCTGTCATTTTTATTTTAAAATAATATTTTTTTAAAATATATTGTAAATAACTAAATGGCAATAATTGAAGATATTGGTTTTATATCAATAACATTTGTAAGTTTCATATTAGTAACATTTATTGTTACCTTTTTAATAGGTAGAGGATGGAGTTCAAAGTATGTTTATCCTTTTTTCGGAATTTTATATACCGTAGGAATTTCTTTAGCGTATTTTTATATGTGTAAATGTAAGGATAATTTTACTTTTGAATTATCTCCAGCCAAGAAATATTGTAATAGATATTTAGCACCTACAGGACCTGAAGCCGACTTTTTTTATAATACAAAAGAAGGACAAGAACAATTAGATTCTATGTGCTGCGCAGGTGGATTTAGTGGAAGACCAGTTCAATATTCTTATACACCCGAGTCTAATGATAAATGGGAGAGTGATAGATGTAAAAAAGAACAACAACCAGATTACCACGGACATTACCCATTAGGATCCCAATTTACATCAGGTCTTACACCTCCTGTATTATAATTTTATATTTTAAATTTTTTAAAAATTTAAAAACCACACCATTCAGGACTTTTCGGCCTGTAATCTTGATAACCAGGAACATTCTCTAAAAGGCATTTCATAATTTCAGAGGAGTTACATTGCCAAGGTTTGTGACACCCAACTGGATTCTTTCTAAAAAATCTTTCAACAGAAAACTGGGAAGTTATTGAAAATTCTGGATAAACTCCTTTACAGTTGGGACTATCATGAACATAATAAGAAAAATAAGAATCTTCAGCACCTAAAAATCCTTTAGGATATTCAGGACCGATTCTTTTTGTAACCTCTTTCATTGTTGATATTTTTCTCAAAGAGAAACCACCATTCAATAATTTTTGAACTCCAGCATAAGCACCTAAATAATCATATTTAAAAAAGTTTTCTGGAATTTGTTTGAAAATAATTGTATCAGTTTGAAAGATTAGAGCATATTCTGTTTTTATAGTATTCCAAAACTCATATGTTGTAAGTTTATAACTATAATCTTCCCACTTTAAGTTCTCAACTCCCATATTAATATATTCTACATTTTTCCAAGAACCAGTAATATCTTTCAAATATTCAATATTTTTTGTTCCATGAAATATATATAATGAAGTTTCAGTTCCGCCATAAACATGAGCCATATTCCAAAGAACTGGTTTTAAATCTTCATGACATCTAGGTTCTATCATTACGACCGACAACTTTGTTTTTTGTGTTGGTCTAGCCCAAACAGTTTTTTCTACTGGAGGCTCTTGTATTTTTTTCATAGAATCGTCCCATATTTTTTTAGAAGCATTTTTTGTCATTTCATCATTATCATTATACGATCTGTTAAATGTAGTAATTCTGTGCCTTTCAGTTTCCGGAAAACATTCTTCCTGTAATAGTTTATCACTTAATTCTAATGAGTATTTCTTATTATCAGTGACAAAAGCTATAATTGATAACTCATCCATTATTTTCCACTTAAGTTCATGATTACTTTTATCCATATTTTCATATACATTTTTTACAAATTCAAATAAATCCTGGTTAATTAGCCTGTTTTCTCTACATTTTAGAATATACTTATAGATAATATCAATCATTTTATATTAAAAAACCAATCTTTAAATAATACTAAAAATAAAAATGATTTTTTTATATAGTTTATATATAAAAAAATAACTATGGAAACTACTGGTAAACCATCTTCTGTAGAAGATGAATTATACATTGCCCCTCGCGATGAGTCTTTCAAGACATTTATCAAGAACCTATTAAATATGTCAAATATAAAAGATAAGTATATAAATTTACTGACTACCGGAGAGAGTATGATTGAATATGGAAAAGCTTTTACTAGTGATTCAGTAGATGAAGATAATAATTATCAAGTGTATGAACAATTAGGTGATCTTGATGCTAACACCTTTATAGTAAAATATATGTATAGAAGATTCCCAAAATTAAAATGTCCTAAAGCTGTAAAAATAGTAGCGCGACTTCGCATTAATTATGGTTCTACAAAAACATTCGCAGACATTGCTAATAAATTAGGCTTTTGGCCTTTTATTTCTGCTTCTAAAGAATTAAGAGATACTACAATGAAGAAGTTATTAGAAGACGCGTTTGAAGCATTTTTAGGAGCAACATCATTTATGCTAGATTCTTATACTCAAAATGGAGTTGGAAGTGCTATTGTATATGATATTCTGGAAACAATTTTTGATAAAATGCCAATCTCATTAGCTTACGAAGACTTATATGACGCAAAGACAATTTTGAAAGAGACATTTGATAAATTTGGAGGTCAGTTAGAAGCCAAATATTTAGAAACAAAGGGTGAAGATAGGATTACTAGATCAATTGTTTATATGGGTCCTAAAACTAGCAAAGCTATTTTATTACCTTCAGGAGAGTATAGTCCAAATAGAGATTGGGTTGAGATTGGAAAAGGAGCAAAAGCAGCAAAAGCTGACGCTCAACAACTTGCGGCAGTTCAAGGTATTAAGTATCTTAGAAACCGAGGATGGGAAAAACCAGTTCCAGAATTATACAAGACTTTTTGTGATTCATAAACTTCTTTTTTCGGAATCAACTTCTAGTAAATTTTTTATTACTTTTAATACATTTTCTGGAGCCTTTAGTGTTTTGAATGGGTTATCTCCTTCAAAACCAGTTGTATTCTTTATCTCTATAAGAATATCCTCTTTTTCACCATTCTTATTCTTCCAAGGCGACTTTTTAGAATAAAGTTCGTATAGGCTTATGCCTAAAGCCCATAAATCACATTTCTTCCATTGTTCGTATGTTAATGTCTTATCATCAAGCCAAGCTTTTGCTAATTCTGGAGAAGCATAACGCGCTGTCATAGCATTACGTTTATAACAATCTTTAGTTGCTATATCAGGTCCATCATTTGGTGCTAAACAAGATAAACCATAATCAATATATCTAATTGATGATTTACCAATTATTTTCTTTCCTGGAATACGAACTATTATATTATGTAATTTAATATCCCTATGGACTACTCCAGTTTTATGTAAGTCCTTTAGACCTTTAATTAAGTCAGTCATTATACGAAATTTATATCTATAATTAATTTCATAATCATGTAATAAATCGTATAACTCTATATAATTAGGTGTATATTCTAATACTATTAACATTTTCCATTTTTCACCTACAGCCATTTGGGATAGTTCAGTATCAACTAGACACGAAAGATAAGGAGTACAGTATTTTTTAATATATTGTAATACTATTTCTTCTCTCTTATTTGCGGGTTTTATATTTTTTATCTCTTTTACAATGTATTTTTTATTTCTACGCCCAGATACCAAATATGCTGTGCCATAAGATCCAGAACCCATAGTCTTGATAATTTTATAAACAATATTATTAATAATAATTATTTCAGGACTTGAAGACTTCTTTTTTGAAGACCTCTTTCTTGAAGACTTCTTTTTTGATGACTTCTTTTTTGAAGACCTCTTTCTTGAAGTCCTCCTTCTTGATATCTTCTTTTTTGATGACTTCCTTCTTGATTTTTTAATAGCCATTTATATATAACAATTTATTTAAAATTTTAAATAAATTATAATTTAATACTTATATCTGGAAGATCTTCTTTTTTATATCCAAAATCTTCATACCATTTTGGTCCAATAGTATTTGTTAATAGAATAACTTCATTTGCATCCATATCTTTTGGATGTAACCCTGAATTTAATCCTGTTACAACATAGGCTGTTGCTTCTTTCATTGAACTAGGTAAATTTGCTGTTTCTTTAGACATATTCTCCATATTTTTATACATCTTTTCTCCTATCTTTTTATAACTTTCTATATCTTCAGGTGACATTGCTTTCATAGCAGCATCAAACATTGGATTATTAAATAAATCTGTTGTTTCACTCATTTTTATTTAAATAATATATTATTTAAATAACTTATTTATTAATAACATTAATCGGATTTGGTAGATCCAAGTGACTCTGCGCTAGATCTTCTAGATCCAGAGCTAGAACCTTTTTTAGATCCAGATCCCGATCTTTTAGTTCCAGAGCTAGAACCTTTTTTAGATCCAGATCCAGAGCCAGATCTTTTAGTTCCAGATCCAGAGCCAGATTTTTTAGTTCCAGAGCTAGAACCTTTTTTAGATCCAGAGCCAGATCTTTTTACTGATCCAGATCCAGAACGTTTTTTGGATGCTTTGCGGGAAGCTCTTCTAGACTTGCGTGATCTCTTTCTGGATGCCTTGCGAGATTTACGGGAAGCCTTTCTAGACTTACGGGATCTCTTTCTGGATGCCTTGCGAGATTTACGGGATCTCTTTCTAGAAGCCTTACGAGACTTGCGGGATCTCTTTCTAGAAGCCTTACGAGACTTGCGGGATCTCTTTCTAGAAGCCTTTCTAGACTTGCGGGATCTCTTTCTAGAAGCCTTTCTAGACTTACGGGATCTCTTTCTAGAAGCCTTTCTAGACTTGCGTGATCTCTTTCTGGATGCCTTGCGAGACTTGCGTGATCTCTTTCTAGACTTACGGGATCTCTTTCTAGAAGCCTTTCTAGACTTGCGTGATCTCTTTCTAGAAGCCTTACGAGACTTGCGGGATCTCTTTCTAGAAGCCTTTCTAGACTTACGGGAAGCCTTTCTAGAAGCCTTTCTAGACTTGCGAGAAGCCTTACGAGCTACTCTTCTAGACTTACGGGAAGCCTTTAAACCAAATGAAGCAGCTACAGCGGCTTCGGCTTCATCAAAAGCTAAAGTAGGGGAACGTTTTCTTTTTGATCTCATACTATTTTTTTTATTATATAAAAGATTTTAATTTTTTTTATAATATTTTAAAATGATTTTTTTTTGAAAAAAAACATTTTAAAGTAGAGAATGGATAGATTTCATAAAACTTGTCTTGAAATATTAGAACAACGAGAATATGAAATATTGAATCAAGATGAAGATAAAATTATTGGGATAAAAGATGGCAAGAAAATATGTGTTATATTGTCAGTGATTCCAAAGTTTAATGTAGATAGAATTGAAGAATGTATATCATTTATAAATAAGCTTGATATTAAACACGCCATCATTATTTACGCTGATAATATTACTTCTGTAGCCAAGACAATGGTAGAAAACTTAAAAGACATAAAGTTAGAGTTATTTAATATTGATGAGTTACAATATAATATTACAAAACATAAATTAGTTCCTAAACATACTAAATTGACTGATGAAGAAGCAACTATTTTTAAGAAGACACAAGGGATTAAATTTGGGAGTATTTTGAGGACTGATCCAATCTCTAGATTTTATGGATATGAAAGAGGTGATATAATAAAAGTAACTAGGACTGGTGGTATTGTAACATATAGGATTGTTAGAGGTTAGATTAATAATTATTTTTAATATCAAAAAGATATTAAAAATTAAGAGCTTACATCAAATGTTTCAATGTGACCTTTTATAAAACCGCTTTTTCCACTAGTTGTGCGAATATGACCGCCTTTTTTATCTATATTATATTTCTTTTTTTTGATAGTATTTTCAACGTATTTTTCTAGCTGGGAACTTTGTTCTAGAGTATCACCTTTTAATTTTTCATAAAACATTAGTCTATTTTTTTTCATATTTATTGTTTCGTATTCATATGTCAAGCAATCATAATCCCAATCTTTTAATTTAATGTTGATATCGTCCGAAGTATTAATCCATCTGGTTTCGTCACATATAAGGTAGGTTGTTGTTTGGTTGATATCTGTGTATTTAATGATAATTGTAACGTGTTTATTATTAAATTGTGTAAAAGGAGTTTTTAGTTTCTTATAAAGTTTCCATGCGTTTGTAGATTTTGAATTAAATTCTCCTATTTTTTTTGAAAGAGCGTCTACATAGTCTTCCGATACAAATCTTATGTTTGATACTTCTCTATATATATTGTTATTTTTAACTTGAATACACTTTTTTATATTTCTATAGTCAGTATAATTTAAATTTAATAGAAATACATTTGTGTATTTATCCGATGCTATATATTTTAATTTATTTTTATCTGTTAATAGCCATCCTGTTTCTTCTCTTAGTTCTCTTATTGCTGCATTTTTTGATTGTTCTATAATAGGTTCTGAAACCGTTCTCAACATTTTTATAATCTATTTATAATTCTATAAATAATAAAATGAAAAAATAAAAAAGATTTTTAGAAAAATACAAAATATGGAAGATATTGAAGATATAATTATTCCCAAAAAGGATTTAAGGGGGGCAACAAGTGTTTTTGAACCCGAATTTAAACCTATTCTTAAATCATATGTTATTAATTTAAGCGAACTTGTTAATGATGAAACAGAATTTAAGAAGGTGAATTGTAATATGAATAAAAAATATTCAATTTTACCGAGTAAGAGAGATATGAGTATGATGTATCAGTATCTTGTAAAGGAAAATATTATTGAAAAAAATATGTATCTAGAACCGTATTTGGTTAAAAAGTCTTCTAAATCTTGGTCTGGAGTAATTGTTGTAACTATTGTAATGCGTCCTGATAAGTTTAGTTGCCCTGAAAATTGTCATTATTGTCCTAATCAAACTAAAAAGAATGGTGCTCTAGTAGATATGCCGAGAAGTTATCTTGATTCTGAACCAGCTGTAAAACGAGCAGTTCAATTTGATTTTGATACTTTTTCACAATTTATGTCTCGTGTAAAAACTCTAGAAGAAAACGGTCATAAGATTGATAAAATAGAGATTATTCTTGAAGGAGGAACATTTTCAAGTTATCCAAGAAGTTATCAAGTTGAATTAATGAGAGATATATATTATGCGGCAAATATATATTTTGAGAAAACAAATTTTAGAGATCGTCTTTCTCTAGAATACGAAATAATAATAAACGAGTCAGCTAAATTAAAGATTATTGGAATTACAATTGAAACACGACCAGACCACATTAATAGGGGTGAATTGGTTAGACTAAGAAGTTATGGTGTTACTCGTATTCAAATAGGAGTTCAGTCTATTTATGATGATGTATTGGAAGTTGTAAATAGAGGTCATAAAGTTGAAGACAGTATTACAGCAATTAAGCAGTGTAAGAATGCTGGATTTAAAGTAGATATACACGTAATGCCTGATTTACCAGGAACAACTTATGAAAAAGATATGTATATGGTAGAGCATATATTGACATCTCCTGATTTTATGGCAGATTATATTAAATGGTATCCGTGTCTAGATGTTGAATTTACAGAAATCAGAAAGTGGAAACAAGCTGGAACTTGGAAACCGTGGGCTGATTCTGATGATGGTGAAAAAATTATGAATCTTGGGCTAAAGATAAAGGAGTTTTCAAAGGAGTATATTAGATATAATCGTATTCAAAGAGATTTTCCAGAGGAGAGAGATAATGTAGTTGGATATTCTTCTAGCAATATCAAATCAAATTTTAGACAAATGCTACATATTGAAATGAAAAAGAGAGGTCTTGAATGTAAATGTATTAGATGTCGTGAAGTTAAAGATAGAGTATCTGAAACTGAATTAAAAAATGCTGTGATATCTATACAGAGTTATCAGGCGTCAGAAGGAACTGAATATTTTATTAGTAAGCAAAGCTCAAATAATAATATACTATATGGGTTTGTTCGTCTCCGTGTAAATTTTATAGACAATAAGCCTATAGTTCCAGAATTAATAGGATGTGCTCTTATTAGGGAATTACATGTTTATGGTGCTGTTAAAGCAGTTTATGATAAGAATAATTCAGGTAACAAAACAGTTCAACATTATGGTTTTGGAAAAAAACTAGTCGCTAAAGCCGAAGAAATAGCAAAGTCTCATGGTTATAAAAAAATAGCAATTATTTCTGGTGTAGGTGTTAGAAACTATTATAGAAATTTAGGATATTCACTACAAAATACTTATATGATTAAAGAATTAAACACAAAAGGGTATATATTATTTTACTCTTTTCTCTTTTTAATTATGGCTATTATTACAGCTATTAGTATTAATACTATAAGTATAATGCCAATAAAATATTTGTATGAAAATGTTGTCCCTGCTATATTTATATCTCCATTTCCAGATGAAGCTTCGTTCTCATAAAAGTTTTTATCTTTTAATCCTGTAAAAGGATTTATAGGATCAAATGTTTTACCGTCTAATATTTTTCCAGCTTCAACTAATACAACACCTCCAAGTGTTCCAATTTGACCATTTTGTTGAACCTGTTGTGTATTAAGAAAATCAGTGCTTTCATTAACTGGATTTTTATTTGCGGTATTATACATTCCAATCTTAAAACATCCATTATCTCCCCAATTTGGCCCCCAGCTATTTCTAACATACCAATAATCAACTTTACCAAATCCTGGAACATTATCATCTACACCCCAGCCTATAATACATACAGCGTGATTTCCCATTTTTGGAAAAGGAGTAGGACTTATAACTACTCTATCTTTATGACTATAATCAACAGTATTAATATATATTCCATTTGTTGATGTATAATCACCTCCCATAAAATTCTTTAGGACTGAATAAGAACCTAAAGCAGGTCCATGCGCCATAATATGAGATTTTACAACATTTATAGCATTTTTATTTTTTTGAAGAGATATAAAACTAGAATATTTTAAAGTATATAATAAATGTTTTCCTGTAGTAAAATAACATCCACAATTTGGTATTAAACTATTAAGATCTACCTCTGGACTTATTTCATATAGAGGTGAAGACTGTTTTTTTGTATTATCAAAATGTTTTAAATCTTTACCCTTACATAAATCGCTACCATCACACCAACTATAATCAACACAATGATTTGATGCTAAACCATTCTTTACTATAGTTTCTAATAAAGCAGCAGGTGCTCCACCGTTACATTTAGCCTGTGGATAACAAGCCAATGAATATGTTGTTGATAAATTTGGATTTTCTTTTACATATCCAGCGACCACAAAAGCATCACTTACAATACCTGCCGACGATATAGCCCAACAACTTCCACATAACCCCTGTGCAGGTGCTTTAGTAATTAACCTTTTTTTAGCTTTTGTTTCTTGAGAATCAACTTCGCTATCTTCCATCCAATTCCAATTTTTAGGAAGTTCTTGTGCTAAAGCCATTAATCCTTTTACAGATTTTGTAGGTTTATATTCTGGTAAAATAGCAAATTGAATATCTGTATTCATTGGAGGATAAATTTTTTCAATAAATGTAGGCGCCGATAAACTACCTAGAGGAGGATGAGTTACATGTTGTATCACAAATGGTTTCAGAGATCGTAAATTATTTATATAAGATCCTGAAGTTATAGGTTTTTCCATTTTATATTTAATTAATATTTTAAAAATATTAATTTAAAAAAAAAAATATTGTCTTGTTTATAATAAAAAAATGTCAAGTAACAATTCTGGAAATCAGACTTTTACACGCGTAGTTAATTCCGCCGCGCCTGTTGGCGATCTTTACGTTGATTCAGTTGTAGCCGACACTGTTGTAGCAGATAATCAAGTTATTAAACAAGCTGTTGGTTATTTACCATCAGGAACTACAGCACTCGGTAGCTACTGGCTCGTTAATGATTCATCTGCCTCTGCCCAAACATCCGGCACTTCACCAGATGCGTCCGTTCTATTATTACCTCCTAACACAAACATTCTAAGTGTTGTTTTAACAAATGTTAATGGAGTTGCTTTTGCAGGACCTACAGTTGCTCTTGGAACAATACAATGGACTTCTTTTACACCTGCGTCAGCTCCTGTAAATATTTGTGCTGCAACTGCTGCCGCTGTTATTTCTACTGGAGCAACAGTAGGATTACCTACTGCTGCTTTTGCCGCGGCTGCCACAGGTACTACTCTTGATCTTAATAATACTTCCAGCGTTGGTGTTGTTGCAACATTAGCATCTGCAGTAGTATCAGGTGGAACACTTAGAGTTATTATTACTTACGTATAATAAATAACTTATAATTTTATTAAATTATTATATTTAAAATAAATATAATATTAAATTTAAAATCCGCTAGCCTGACGACGCATGTATCCTTCCATTCCATTTTGCATGGATTGACCTTGGCGTTTGTATTGTTGAGTCATAGCCTGAGCATAAGCATCTCCACGAGATGCAGCACAACCAGGAATTACATTGGCACCAAGACTGGATTGCATACCAAATTGACCAGTGTATTGGGAATTTCCGGCTAAACTCTTGGTGCGAACCATAGAGTCTTGGAAATTTTGATCGTATTTGTATATATCGCCTTGGAAACCCATAGCGTCGAGAGTAATGTATTCCATGTATTGAGGTCTTTGAGCGTTTTCTACAACAACGCGATCTTCTGCACTGTTGCAACCTGCTCTTTTTGTCCAGAAAGAATCTGGTGCTACTTGTCTCCCAGCAG
>Ga0214921_10004884_pt1 | contig 19353 bp, 15 predicted proteins | sample LL1505_MetaG_FD_177992 | JGI IMG/M metagenome (GOLD analysis project Ga0214921, IMG submission 177992) | Freshwater microbial communities from Lake Lanier, Atlanta, Georgia, United States - LL-1505 | ecosystem: Environmental > Aquatic > Freshwater > Lake | place: USA: Georgia | collected... | reverse complement strand
CAGACCTCACTCTTTGAGATGTAACGAAAAGAACACCTCCGCTTCGGCCATGGTGCGCTCCAGCGCCTGCCGGTTTGCATCGACCGACTGTGTCCTGGCGTCTGGGCTGTCATAGCCATGGCCGGCGCCTTCAAACCATAAAAATCGGATCGGAGCGGCCTGATTCATTATCCGCGCGGCGAGTTGCTGACAGAGTGAGGGCGAAACTTCATCGTCATTGCCAGCCACTGTCAGCAGTAACGGTACGCTAATCGCATAAGCAGGGTTGTTCAACTCGATCCCACAACCTGGGTACTGGGCAATCGCCGCCCGAAATGCGACGTCCCTCGAAACGACGTCGGCCCCCGGCGCCTCAGGACCAATGACCGACAACACCGTCATTGCGCCGTTTGACCAACCGTGAACCCCAACTCTGCGCTCATCGACATCGGCCCGAGTCATCAGATACCGCAGCGCGCCATAGGCGTCTTTCGGTCTCGCCAAATTGGCACTGACCTCGGGTGGCCGCGAGTTGATCGACCCTTTGGGGAAGCCCTTGCCATAACCGCGCGGGGTAAAGCTATCAACATGAATTGCCACATATCCGCGTTCCGCCCAGAAGCGCCCCCAGAGCTGGTGTCGCATGGAAAGTGCGCCCGCATCAAAACGCGCCTCTCGTGCGGCTGCCGATCCAAACGGTCCGGTGCGTCCATGCAACATCACCACTGCCGGAAATCGCCCCGGCCCTTTGGGTGAAAACACGAATCCTGTTAGTAACGTAGTGCCGTCAGCACTCAAAAAACTGACTGTTTCAGGGGTCTGAGCTGCGGCAATTGGCGCCCAAACCAAAGCAACCAAAGAAATCGATCGAACAATTGCTCCGATCAAGATTGAGTCCCCCAGAATACGAGGTCGCGCGGCGCTCCATAGTAGGGCAACTCTCCCGCGCCGGGCCCGTTGCAGTGCCCTCCGCTCCGGATCCCTTGCAGTGAAATCTGTCTTGGGTTTTGAAAAGCCTTGGTCCCATGGTTGTTGGGACCAGATAGACGCGAAGGGCGGCATTCCCCGCGCCACCCTCCTCCATCCGCGCTCTCGCTAAATGCTGCCGATCATCAGACACGCACCTGAGTCGAAACAATCCAAAAAAACCGGCGGAAGCCCAATCGGCGGCAAAAACATTCAACCGTCACAGGTGGCGGTTTTGCCCGAAGTCTTGCAGGTGCGCAGCAACTTGCGGTTGATGTCATACACCTGGAACTGCCAGTTCGGAGCCGCAGAACCGCTGGTTGCCGGTAAGCGGTCAAACACCAGGAAGCTGAACTCGGACATCACTGCCGATTCTTTTTTGCCTGGGTTTGTGATCGTGCTGGAGCTAAAGTTTTGCGGGTTCTTAGCCAGGCTCGTGTACCAGCTCGCAGCTTTGATCGTCACCGAGTTGATGACTTGATCAAACCATGGCCAGCGGCCACTGGTAATGTTGTTGCCAAAACCAGTGGCTGCCAGAGCTGCGCCGCTGTTCGCCTCGATCAAGCCTTCCAAATTGTCACCAGACGTACCCATCAATACTGAAATCGGCAGGTTGGTGTCAGCGGGCTGGCTGATCATCTGGAAGCCATGTATGTGACCAGCGTGGGTCATTTGGGTGTTGGACGGCAGCACGCCGTTCCCGGCATCCACGCTCTCACTGCCGGGATTGATGGCTTTCTGGAATTGCCACGTTCTTGCTACCGCGCCCTGGGGTACGTTTCCAGCGACTGCTGCACTGCCGTTGTAGGCAAACAGTGGCTTGTGCCCGACAATCCACGTTACCTTTGTTGGATCTTTGGATGCGGACAAGTTACTGAGCGCCGTCAGTTGTCGGGCGACTCGGATGTGGTCGCCGTTAGTGGCGCCCATGCTGCTGGTCAAGCCGGGCACGTCGTTCATCATGCCCACGTCAATTAGCACCAGGTGCAAATCACCAAGAACGACAGACACAGGGTCGGTGTACTGGCTGCAGCTCTTTGCAACGTTGAAGCTTGAGCCGCGCACGTATTTAAAGTTTGCAGAATTACCGTCTGTGCCGTCGTACTCTGGCTCATCGGACTTGGCATAAGCCGCACCAGCTTTGGGGAAGTTACGCGTATCCAAGAAACGGAACCAGCCTTGGGCGGCGCGATCGCACAGCTCGTGGTTGCCTCGAGTCAAGGCCCAAGGCGCAACCGACAGCAGCGGGCCAGAACCCTTAAAGAAGTCCTCCTCCCAGGCACGCCAACCGAATGTGATGGAGTCGGCAATACCAGCGGCGGCAAACTTTGCTTTCACGGTACTGTTGTCCTGCTGTGAACCCCCATTTGCCGCGTTGGCTGCTCCGCCGAAGACGATCTCTGTGCCTTCTGGGAAGCCTTCGCGGTAATGCATGTCGCCGTTGTGCAGCACCAAATCGGGATTAAAGCTGGCGGCAACCTTAGACAATTTGTTGTACGGCCACGAAGCCTCGGATGTGCAATCCTGCAATCGGTCGCCTCCAGTCACGGTGCCGTCTGCTGCCTGTACGAAGGCAGTCGGACCCTTGAGGCGGCAACCCGTGTCTCCAATCACAACGATGCGGTCAATTGGTGTGGCCTGGCTACGAACTTTGAGTGGGCGGCCATTGATGCTCGCCGAGTTGGCGGTTGCCGGCAGTCGGGTCTCGCAGGTCAACACAGGAAAATCAACCAAGCGCGAGGAGCCGTAAAAGTCACCGCGCGAGGCAACGCCGGTCACCGCGGGGGCTCGCACCGACATGCTGGCTTCCACACCATTGATGCGAATCTTCGGACATGCAGCATTTCCGGCGGCATCTGGCACCACAATGGCCCGTGCCACCATGCCGCCCGTGCTGTACAAGCTGGCGCCTGCTGAGGCCAACTGGGTCGTGAATGTCGCTGAGCCAATGCTGACACCGCTGGCGGCTGGGTTGGTGGACAACGTCGGGGCAGCGGGCGTCGAGCCTGATGCTGCCGTAATGCCAGTGATTTCGATCTTGCTGAACGGCGTCTCGTCCGCACCCACCTGGGTCCATACATACCGCACCGTACCGGCAGTGACGGCGGGCACCAGGGAGGCCTTGGTTTCAGCCTGCAGGTCGCGGCTGGCGGTGCGGCCAGCCGCTACAGCAGCGGCCAAGTCTTGCAGTACAACGGTGAAGTTTTTGGAATAGCCCTGCAGGATGCCTTTGACGACTGCGTCCGTTTCAGTGTTGAAGTTTGTCAGCACTTTAGCGCTATCAACGTTCAGGAAGTCTGCCAGCTTTTTTCGGGCGGCATCCATACCGGTGCCAGTGTCCATGTCGGCGCTGATAAGGGTCGTCGGGGCACTCAGTGTGGTGATACCAGTTGACCAGAGCGCGTTGTGATTACGCAAAACGAAGCGGGTGCCGACCGCTTTCCGGTCGGAGTAGTCGGCTTTTTCCGCAATAAACGCATCGGTACCGACATCGGCGACCAAGTCGGCGCCAGGGACGGCAGGAAGTGAAAATGAGCCGTCTTTGGCGCTGCGAGTATCAAATTCGCCAGCATCGCATTGACCGTTCTTGTTGGTGTCCATGCACACCCGTGCATTTTCGACATAGGAGCCGACAACCTGGCCCACCATTGGGGGGTAAGCGGTGTTGGAGTTGTTACACCCGGTGAGCAGGGTCGTGGTGATCACTGCGCTTGCGAGCACTACTGGCTTCGAAGCCACAAAAAATGAGGTTTTCATCTTGAACTTATGAAATAAGCATGACCCAAGAAGAGGCCGATGCCACAAAAAGACACCCGCCGACAATATCGACAAGGGATGACTTTTTTGTGAAATTTTCAAATCTCACTTGATTGATCAGAACTCCCTCGAACCGCCATGCGGCGCAGCAATTTGCCATTGCACTCAATCGAGGATTATTTTGGTACTAAGGCCGCAATCCTCCGGCAGAGACGATGGCAAGAGATTTCAATTCACGCTCAGGAACCGGCGTGGCCACCTCGCGGGAGGCATCGCGCAAGTGGATGCGGGGCCATCCGGTACCGGGACTCGCGAAGATGCAGGTACTCGCCAAATGGCTCGATCTTGACCTGCGTGCTATCGACGGCGGTGATGAAATCACACCAGTCCGCGAAGCACTCGCGGGAGATCCCGATGGGCCTGATTCATTGGATAGCGTGCCCGATGCCGTCTTGCGTAGGCGGCTGTTACAGTCGATCGAGGAAATCGACCGTCCAAGGACGGAACTGATGTTGACCGCGCCTGCATAGCCGCTATCCGCCCGCACACCCAAAACCCCCACCAAACCGGTGCGCACAACTGTGCTGCTGAGGGCCCGATGTGGACTGTCCAGTAAAGTATGGAGGAGGGATGGATCAGCAGTGGTGGCGCGTCAGGGACTCGAACCCCGGACCTGCGGATTATGATTAGTCAATAAAAATAAAAATATATACAAATCAATGGTTTAGATTATAATTTTTTTGGTGTGTGGAGAAGTGTGTAGTGCTTTAGGGATGCTATCACGAAATTTTTCCCGAACGACGCACCCGCTGAAAAAAGTGCTCAACGTCATTGAAGGAAACTGCTGTTGGGAAGTCAAACCCTTCGGCGAGTCACCTGATGGCAGATTTGAGTGAAGGAGCCCAAAACCATCAAAATCGTCCTCGAAACAATACCCGAAGTTGCCGCTGCGATTTGTTCAATCATCGGCTTAGCGCAAACACTGTCTTCGAATGGACTCGCGCCCCCGTTGTTCCCTAACTTCCACAGAAGGCTCGGCCCTAACAATCACCCCACGCTTCATTAATTCTGAAACAAGAGAACTTCCTAGGCCGTCAACGTCGACGACACTCCGGTCTCCGCTCTTGAGGTCAGCCAGTAAAATTGACTTGTCTTTATAAGACGTAAAAATAACGATTGATACGTGTCCCGCTTCAACCTCTTTAATGAGCTGGCCGTAGCCCAATTTGACGCGCTCGTCCACGCTGATCCCCAAGCCCCCATCGACTTCACCATTCAATTTCCTTAGTTCTTCAGCTCTTCTCAGACAGGAAGAAAATTCGTACTCCTGCTGAACAATCGGAACGAGTAGTATGCTCGCCGATACAATAAGCGAGCAAAAAACAAAAACTCCGCCGCTCGACACCCTCATTTTGTCCGCCGTCCTAAAATGCTGTCAAGCCATCTAGAATTCGATCGACCCAATTAACCTTAGTTAAAAGGGCCTGCCAAGGAAGAGCACCCCTCTTACATCCGAATTCTTAATGTGCGTCTCGAGGGAGACCAACTCAAATCTCTCCCCTCAGAAATAAATCCAACCAGAGCAACTGTCATTGATATTCCAAAGCTGTCTCTAAATGAGCGCAAGATTCCCACTCCATAGTTACCCAGCCCACAACCCCAATGTTTATGCGGCTTATAGCGGCATAAAATTTCGTGTGTAACTTTTGTGTAACTAGGCTTGGCATTTTAGAAATCAGGCTTGACCTACAGGACGTTGATTTTGAACAAGTTTACGGCCTTTTGGTTACACGTTGCGCGACTAACTTGGGGTTCAATGAAAAGTCTTGATCACCCCTGCTGAATAACAGAGAAGCCCCCTTCAACTCTCTTGACAAGTACTTTCTGTCCATCAATTGTCATCTGCTTGGCCACGCGATTTGCCTCTACAAAACTCGAGAAGATGACAACTTGAGCTTTCTTTATCTCGGATGGAACTACCGGCTTAGTTGTCGTCAGCAACTCGCGTTTAGCCGGCACCTTGTAACGCTCGTACAGTTCAGGATGATCCTTTCTAAAAGAAATCACATCGAAGCGAGATCCCTCTTCGACCTTGAGAAAGATGAGATCAAGACTGCGGTTCATCTGCGTAATTTCATTAAGAAAGGCAGTCGTGATATTAAAATAACTTTCGAGAACAGACCGTTTCTTCCGAATTTCCTTCCACCATTCTACAATCCGCTCAAGCTTCGCATCATCGTCATCCGAGGGAAAAGTTTGAGTATATTCACTCAACAAATACACAACGTTCTCCATTGTTGAAGATAGCTCTAAATCAGTAAATTTATATTTTCTTGCTACCAAATATAAACCTTTGATGTACTTACCCATTGCGGTCACGTTCTTTTCGGAGCCCACGAACAGCAAAACACCCAGAGAATTATTCCTTACATCAGAGATTTTCACCCTACTTTGACTACTGGCATCAGTAACATAAAGGAAAAATTTTTTCGCTGCCGCTGAGGTCTCAGCGACATTTGGGCCCCGTTTTAATGGATTTGACGGGACTAACCTTGAGTACGGAATAGAGCTTACAAATTGCTCTACGGCTTCAATTTCATGCTCTTCAGGCTCTTCATCAGAATCAACCTCTAAAGCTTCAATTTCAGCATCATCTTCAGCACCAACTACACCAAATGCTACGTGGAAAATTTTCAATCCATGCGTAACGGTCAGAGTGCCAAAGTCTTCATCTAACCATTCCACATCACCGTAACCAAGGCCACTCATTTGAAATCTCTCGTTCAAATATTTGTCCAACGAGTCGCCAACTAAAGTGTCACCGCTCGACACTGGGGCTTGGCCATCACAATCGTCAGGAGCCTCCAGAGTGAAGGCCCGCCCCATGGCCCGAAACGGCAGAATTGGGGTAGCGGTCCCACCTTGTGAGCTTCTGCGACAGGATTGTTCCAGTTTAGCGTACGTTTCACTCGAAGTTCGGCGACAATCAAAGTCGTCTGAAACTTGTCCGATTGTTTTCTCACCAAAGGATGGCTACGTGCTTACAGGCGAACTTCGCGGCCAAATCGACGCGGTTTGGAACTCTTTCTGGTCCGGCGGGATATCGAACCCATTGGAGGTCATGGAGCAGATTACCTATTTGCTGTTCATCCGCAGGCTGGACGATGCCCACACTCTGGAGGAAAGCAAGGCGACTATCCTCAAGCGGCCCATCGAAAACCCTGTTTTCCCAGCCGGCAAAGATGCCCGTGGGCGCAGCTACGACGATCTGCGCTGGTCGCGCTTCAAGAACTTTGCTCCAGCCGAAATGTTCGAGACTGTCAACGACCACGTGTTTCCTTTCATCAGAGCCATGGGCGGCGACGGTTCGACCTACAGCCTTCACATGAAGGATGCTCGATTCACCATACCCACCGCTGCGCTGCTGGCCAAGGTCGTGGATCTGTTGGATCAGGTGCCCATGGACGACCGTGACACCAAAGGCGACCTATACGAATACATGCTGGGCAAGATAGCCTCAGCAGGACAGAACGGACAGTTCCGCACACCGCGCCACATCATCAAGCTCATGGTTGAGCTGACCGCGCCAACGCCCAAAGACGTGATCTGCGATCCAGCAAGTGGCACCTGCGGGTTCCTGGTAGCCGCTGGCGAATATCTCCGCGAGCGATCTCCCGGCCTTTTCAATGACGCCAAAACAAGATGGCATTTTCATAACGGAATGTTCCACGGCTACGACTTCGACAACACCATGCTGCGAATCGGCAGCATGAACATGGCGCTACATGGCGTCGACAACCCCGACATTCGTTACAAGGATTCACTGGCACAGGACCATGAGGGCGAGGAAGAAAAGTACTCGCTGATCCTGGCGAATCCGCCGTTCGCTGGTTCCCTGGACTACGAGAACACGGCAAAGGACCTACTGGCTCTGGTCAAGACCAAGAAGACCGAGCTGTTGTTCTTGGCGCTGTTCCTACGTCTACTGAAGCCAGGCGGTAGGGCCGCGGTGATCGTGCCCGATGGCGTCTTATTTGGTTCGTCGAAGGCGCACAAAGAACTTCGTCGCATGATCGTCGAGGAACAAAAACTGGACGCCGTGATCTCGCTGCCGTCTGGCTGCTTCAAGCCCTACGCAGGAGTCTCAACTGCGATTTTACTGTTCACCAAGACCAACTCAGGCGGTACAGATCAGGTCTGGTTTTACGACATGCTGGCAGACGGCTGGAGTCTTGATGACAAACGCCAGCCCCTACTGATCGAAGAAAAGCTCGGAGTAGCGCCCGCAGTTGCGCTCACTGAGGCAGAACACGCGAAGAACAATCTGCCAGACGTACTCGCTCGTTGGCAGCAGCGTGATTCCACAGAGCGGGGACGATCACGTTCTGAGCAGAGCTTTAGCGTTGCCAAGGCTGACATTGTGGCCCAAGGCTATGACCTTTCCATCAACCGTTACAAGGAGGTCGTTCATTCAGCTACCGAGCATCTTCCACCAAACAAAATTCTTGCCAATCTTGCCAAGCTCGAAGACGAGATTCAAGCTGGTATGAGGTCGCTCGCGGAGATGCTGAAGTGATGAGGCCCCTGGTCAGTCTCGTTGATGTTGTTGGAAAGGCTGGGATGATTTCCGATGGCGACTGGGTGGAGTCCAAAGATCAAGATCCTGATGGAGAAGTGCGACTTGTTCAACTCGCGGACATTGGAGTCGGGATCTTCTTGGACAAGTCAAAGAGATTTATGACCGCCGATAAGGCTCGGGTTCTCAAGTGTACGTATTTACGGAAAGCCGACATTCTAATCGCCCGAATGCCGGACCCACTCGGGAGAGCATGCCAGTTCCCCGGCGACAAGCGCACCTGTGTAACTGTTGTCGACGTGTGCGTCCTTCGTCCCGACGAGAACATCGCGGACGCTAGCTACGTTACCCACATATTGAATTCAGATGGAGTACGCCGACAGTTAGAAAAATTCATCAAAGGAACTACTCGGCAGCGCATATCAAGGACGAATCTCGAGCAGATTTTTATCCCACTCCCCCCACTGCCCGAACAACGCCGCATTGCCGCGATCCTCGACCAAGCCGATGCCCTGCGCGCCAAGCGTAGAGACTCTTTGGCTCAATTGGAAAGCCTGAAGCAGTCGATCTTTTTGGATATGTTTGGGGATCCAGCTACGAATCCAAAAGCGTGGAACAAATCCACTTTCGACTGCTTTTTTTCCGATGTAACATCGTCCTGCGAGAAACTAGAAAACTCCAACTATCAAGAAAAAGGCGAATTTCCTGTTATAGACCAAGGCCAAAGACGTATTGCTGGTTTTTGCGATAATAGAAAGATTTTATGCCCGGTCGAATTGCCTGTGACCGTCTTTGGCGATCACACACGAATAATTAAACATATCGACTTTCCATTTGTGGTTGGCGCGGACGGGGCCAAGGTCTTGAAAGCCAGCCAGGGAATAAATCCTCTTTTCGCGTCAGAGTTGCTCCGACTTCTACCGATTCCGAATCTTGGGTATTCTCGGCATATGAAGGAAGTTAGGCGATTAGTTTTTATTGTGCCGCCGAAAGCGCTTCAGGACGTCTTCGAAATTCAAATTCGTTCGGTGGAGAGAACCGAACAAACAACCCTCCAATCCCTGTATAACCTGGACGCCTTATTTTCATCCCTCCAGTATCGTGCCTTCCGCGGTGAACTCTGAATGAGCAACTTCGCTTTCCTCGACCACGCTGGATGGATTTTTTTGTTTGAGTCCGCTCGCAAGGCCGAGGATTTGGCGAACACGGATGCCCGCGCCTCCTGCTTCTACTCTCGACGAACTTTGGAATTGGCCGTTGCTTGGCTCTACAAGCATGACCGCAGCCTTCGCCTGCCCTACCAAGACTCACTAAGTGCGCTGATTCACGAGCCGACATTTAGGCAGACTCTGGGTGATGCGCTGTTTACCAAGGCCCGAGTGATTAAAGACCTGGGCAACTTGGCTGTACACAGCACGAAGAAGATTGCGATCTCGGACTCAGTCAGCACCCTGCGTGAGTTGTTTCATTTTTCGTACTGGCTAGTTCGGACCTACGGCCGCGCATCTCGCCCTGATCCAAGCCAGCGTTTTGATTTGAACTTGTTGCCCTCGGGGCAAGCCACCGCCCCCAAAACTCTTGAACAGCTTCAAAAGCTAGAAGCAGACCTACAGGCAAAAGACGAACAGTTATCGGCAGTGTTAGCCGACAAAGCGGCACTGGATGATGAACTTCAGCAGCTACGTGAACAGGTAGAGGCCATCAAAAAGGCCAACACGGCACAGCCTGACACCCACGATTACTCTGAAGCTGAGACCCGCCGGCTCTTCATCGATACCTTACTCAAGGAAGCTGGCTGGAACCTTGATCCCGCCAAGAACTTTGAAGTGGAAGTCGCGGGCATGCCCAACGGAGAAAACAAGGGCTATGTCGACTACGTGTTGTGGGGTGATGATGGCAAGCCGCTGGCTTTGATTGAAGCCAAGCGCACCACCAGAAATCCCAATGTAGGTCAGCAGCAGGCCAAACTCTACGCAGACTGCCTGGAGCAGATGTTTGGACAACGTCCAGTCATCTTTTATTCCAATGGCTATCAACACTGGATCTGGGACGACAAAAGCTACCCACCCCGCGAAGTCCAGGGCTTCTATAAAAGATCCGAACTGGAGCTGGCCATTCAGCGTCGCACCAGTCGAAAGCGGTTATCTGAAGTATCCATCAACGGCGAAATCATCGAACGTTACTACCAAACCAGGGCAGTACGTCGAGTGGGCGAAAGCTTCGAAGTTGACAATCTTCGTAAGTCACTACTTGTGATGGCCACTGGCTCTGGCAAGACCCGAACCGTCATCGCACTTGTCGACGTCTTGATGCGCGCCAACTGGGTCAAGCGTGTGTTGTTTCTAGCTGACCGTATCACTCTGGTGGATCAGGCGGTGGATGTTTTCAAAACACATCTACCCGATTCCTCGCCGGTAAACCTCGTGACAGACAAATCGTCTGAGGGCCGAGTTTTTGTGTCGACCTATCCAACGATGATGGGACTGATCGACGATACCAATGACAGCCAGCGACGGTTCGGCGTCGGCCATTTTGACCTGATCATCATCGACGAAGCGCACAGGTCGGTCTACCAAAAATACGGTGCCATTTTCGAGTATTTCGATGCTTTGCTCGTTGGTTTGACGGCAACGCCCAAAGATGAGATCGACCGCAACACTTACGGCTTGTTCGAACTAGAAAAGGGTGTGCCTACTGACGCTTACGGACTAGATGAAGCTGTCGCGGACGGCCATTTAGTTCCTCCAGTGGCGATCTCAGTACCGCTCAAGTTCCAGCGCGAAGGCATCAAGTACGACGACCTAAGCGATGAAGAAAAGGAAGCCTGGGACGATCTCGACTGGAGTGGCGATGGACAAGCACCTGATGAAGTCAACGCCGAAGCTGTAAACAAGTGGCTATTTAACAAAGACACCGTTGATAAAGTGCTAGAGACCTTGATGACCAAAGGCGTCAAGGTTGCGGGCGGCGACAGGCTGGGCAAGACCATTATCTTTGCCAAGAACAACGACCATGCCGACTTCATTGCCAAGCGATTCGACGTCAACTATCCCCACTACAAGGGCCACTTCGCTCGAGTCATCACCTACAAGACCCAATACGTAAAGAGCCTGATCGATCAGTTCAAGATCAAGAGCAATGAGCCGCACATTGCGATCTCGGTGGACATGCTGGACACGGGTATCGATGTGCCCGAAATCGTCAATCTGGTGTTCTTTAAGATCGTTCGCTCAAAGACCAAGTTTTGGCAGATGGTTGGTCGTGGAACACGTTTGTGTAAGGAGCTGTTTGGCCCTGGCGCTGACAAAAGGAACTTCTTTATTTTCGACTTTTGTCAGAACCTGGAGTTCTTTAGCGAAAACCCTTTAGTGTCCGACGGCTCAGCGGCAGAACCCCTGGGCACTCGCTTGTTCAAAGCTCGGCTTGAAATGATCGCCGAGGTCGACCAAAAGGAGGTCGCGGAGGAAGATCGACAGGTTCGAGCGGACACCGCCACACTGCTCCACCAAACTGTGGCAGCAATGCGAGTTGATAACTTCGTGGTACGCCCAAGGCGTGAGCACGTAGAAAAGTTCGCCAAAGAATCTGCCTGGGACGAGCTAACGTCTGAAGACATCATCGAACTCAACACCAAGGTCGCTGGCTTACCAACGGAGCTGGTGGACGATGACGAGGAGGCCAAACGCTTTGACCTGCTGATCCTTCGAACACAGCTGGCTATTCTTCAAGCGTTACCAGACTTCGGAAATCTCAAAGAAAAGGTTCAGGCCATAGCCAGTAAGTTGGAGGAACAGACTGCGATCCCCTCCATTAAGGCTGAGATCGAGTTCATCCATTCCGTGGCCAGCGATGACTGGTGGGATGGCGTGACCATCGCGATGCTGGAGACAGCACGACGCAAGCTGAGGTTGCTGATCAAGCTAATTCCCAAGGGCGAAAAGAAGATCGTCTACACGGACTTCGAGGATCAATTGGGCGATGCGACCACTGTCGATCTTCCGCAGGTCACAGCTGGACTGAACATGGTCAAGTTCAAGGAAAAGGCGCGAATTTTCCTGAAAGCACATGAGTCGCATCTATCACTTCAGCGGTTACGCAGAAATCAACCGCTTACGGAATCTGACTTGGCCGAACTCGAAAAGATGTTGATCGATGCCGGCGGTACTCGTGAGCTAATCGAGGAAGCCAAGGAAAGGAGCCAGGGCTTGGGTATCTTCATTCGATCACTGGTCGGTCTTGACTATGAGGCTGCCATGCGAGCCTTCAGTGAGTTCGTCAGTGGTACCACTGCCACGCCAAACCAGATCGAGTTCGTGAACCTAGTCGTTCAAGAGTTGACTCAGAACGGCATCATGGAACCCGAACGCCTTTTCCAGTCGCCATTTAAGGACCTCAGTGCTCAAGGCCCTATGGGTCTTTTCACGCCGGCGAAGGTGACCAGAATTATCGAGGTAATCAACAGTTTCAGGGAACGAGCTGCGGCATGAGGTTAGCCATGTCTCCGTCTCATGTTGACCAACCCAGCACAGCAGCGTCTTTGAACTCACTGATCGGTCCCTAACGCCAAGTCTAAATTTGACATCCAGACGAGTCCATCGTAGATTTTTTAAGTAGCTACAAACACGAAATTCCAAATAGCATGCCTAACGCCAAAAATCTGCCAACAAATTATGACCAATATGTCAAACGCGCCAAGCAAAGCAAAAAAAGCACGGCGATTTCGCAACTCAATAAGTTTTCCTTCCGATACAGATTGGCTGAGGATTTTGAAGGTTTAATTGCGCCCAATGTTGGGAGAACCCTGGCCGGCTATAATGTAATAACCAAAGTTTTCCTTGCCTATACAGCATATGAAGCCGTTGTCAAAGCGGCCAGAAATCTCAAGGTTTATTCTGTCCAATCACATCAGCTGAATACAAGATTTGAACCCGAACTCGCGAAAAAAATCAGACAAAACGAAAAACTCAAATCCTACCTCCTCTCGTATCCACATGAAAATGCCATATCCAATAAAATCAAACTTTTCTTCAATGGGACCACAAGTGACATAATCTGTATCTCTTATGCGCTGCGCAATATCTTCGCGCACGGCGAATTAACTGCCTCTGTAGTTGGCACAGAAACGGCCGCCAAACGCAAAGTTTTTACTGAGTTGGCCAATTCAATACTTGACTATTGCGACGAAACCTTCACCCAATGCCTAGACAGGTTATAAAATGGATAAACATAATACAAACAAGGAAGACCTTTTAAATTTAGCAAATAACGGGCCCATATGGTCTGCCCAGAAGATCAAGGATGACTTGGGCAGTCTCTTGGAACTAAATTCGAGCCGGTTTGATCACGAATTTCGTTACGACTTCGAAGACAAGTACTACTTCATTTACGACAATGAATGTTACCTTTTCATTTTTGACGGGCGAATTGAAATGAGATCTGACAGAGACAATGTTTTTAGCACAGACAAAACATTCGTCCATGAAATAAAAGACGCCAAAGACATTTTGGCCGCCTATAAGCACTTCAAATCCTTAACAATGGAAGGCGAAGAGGATTAAATCAACTCAATAGCCTTTCGTTTCATTGCGTCATTAACGTCTATGTAACATTGAGTTGTGGATAAGTTGGCGTGACGAGCGATGCTTTGTAGCACTCTTACGCTAACGCCTTTGTCAGCTAAATTAGTAATCCCTGTACGTCTTGGGCTGTGGCTTGAACCACCTGAAATCGCACAGTTACGGAATAAGTGATGAAAGTGTTGGCATAAAGTATTGCTATTCCAACCCTCTTGCGGACGCTTTTGTGAGTAGAAAAGCTTGTCTGTAACGTCCTTGTATGGCACAGCTTTTACGTAAGCCTGTAGCTCTTTGCGCAGCTTTTCGCTAACAAATACGGTTCCACCCTTGCGCCCTTTGGTCTGCTCGGCTGTAAGGTAGACTTCGGTTTTGATCTTACCTTCTGCGTCAAGCACGTCGGCATAGCGTAGGGCAGCACATTCTTTGACACGAAGCATTGCGTACAGCATCGTTAAAAACATTGCCCTATTTCGTTCAGCGTGGGCACGCGTAGCAACGTGGTCTAGCACCCTACGAATTTCTTGTGCTGTTAGCACTTTTGCCTGTTTGGACACTGCCCTTCTCCATAAAGTAAGATTTTCAGTTTTTAGAGTTTATTTTCTTTGTTCTGATATTCCAACCGATTTTTTGGCTAAAGAGGCAAGTCATTTTTCTTCATTTATTTCAAACACTTAACGCAACGACAGCCTGAAATCAAAGGTTTTAGCAATTAGCTTTGGTTTACCCTTTGCGGCATTCCCCTGCGTACCCAAACTGGATAAGCGGTGCCGTATTGTCTTTAATCTGAACTGGCTTAGTCGACCCTTCGCTCACGACAGATCTCGTGCTGTAGGGCTTTTTAAACATGGCCCAGGCGGTCTATATTTGTCCAAAAAATTTGCTGCGCAATTTTCGCGCATCTCAGAGATCTCGATCCCAGGGGTTTTAATCTAAGTCCCCTCTTATGCCCACTGCCATTTGATGGGTCGTGGTCAGGTCATAGGAGTCCAAGGAAGGAGTGGATTCCTTCGGATTCAATGGAACTCAACGGGTCATCATGGGATCGGGTGGGCGCTGGTGTTCCCATGACTTCCTGATCATCATTACTATAAGCATGTTACTTTTTAAGAAAGTAACATGGTGAGTTTTTGTACAGGCTAAATACGAGTAGACACAACTATCCCCAGACCTGACGCAACCACATGATCCGTATTGACCCCAGGCCCCAGGTTCTAGCAGCACTGACGGCAGCTTTCCCCAAACCGCCGCGGTCTGCTGAACGGGCGTTGGCTAAATATTGCCGAGTACTTGAGGGGCTGGTATTTGCCAGTCTCAACAGAGGACGCACACCCGAACAGCAAAAACTCAACCTGTTTGGTGTGTCGTTGGAACTGCTGGCCAACAAGGGCGGACGGATTGGTAAGGACAAGACTCGGGTTCACCAGTGGCTTCGTGAGAACAACTTGGCGCTGGTCAAGACCGTAGTCCAGGGCACTAGCCAGAGTCGCAAGGTCAGCGACGTAAAACTCACAGACCTCGTGACCATCACTAATCTATTGGAGACCCAGCCAGACTCATTGAAACACGAGATCGCTGCGAATGAAATCGGCGCTTACCTGACAGGTGACCGCGAAGCCAACGCGGAACTCTGCGCCCTGCTGTATCCCGATCTTGCGGATCTCAACACAGAGGCACAGATCCTTGAGCGGTTTGATCTCCTGCGGGTCAACACCAAGTCGCTGGCCAACTACATTGAGTGGCTGTCAACCCAAGCCACCAAAATCAACGCGAGCCGTAAGTCCACTGCGCTTCATCAAGCCCGCGTTGTGTTGGGCGTGGCAACTGAATACGACGGTTGCTACCTACAGCGAAAAAAACCCAGCCTGTTCGGTCGCATGTACTACGAAGGTATTAGTGTCCAGAACGTCAATCGAGACCTGCGTCGTGCCATCTTGGGTGACTGCTGGGAATACGACATTCGCAGCAGCGTGATCACTTGGAAGATGGGCTTTGCGGTCGACTACCTTCGAAGCCAACGGGTCTCGGAGCCAGAGGCAGTCCGTCGCGAGTTTCGCAGCACCCTTGCCTACATTGAGGACCGCGATGACTTCATGACCACGGTCCGTCGCTCTGTGTTCAGTGATCCCGAGGTCACCACAACTGCTGAATTTCAGAAGCAATTACTCAAGCAGGCCTTCACCGCGATCAGTTTTGGAGCAAGAGCGACCAGTTGTGGCTGGTCTGATGGGTCAGGCGGGATCACAAACTCAGCGCTGGTGGACATTCTGAGAAACGCAGACCAACGCAAGAAGTTCCTCGCTGACCCCTGCGTCCGCGATTTCATTCGTGAGCAGAACTCACTGGATCAGTACATCTTTGGTCTGGTCAAGTCGCAGCGGCCAGACCTGTTAAAACTGACAGATCTACAAACACCCAGCGGCAGACCCAGTAAGAGCCGCATTCTCGCGTACCTGTATCAACACGACGAGACCATAGTCATGGGAATCGTCACTGAAACGGCCGCCAAACATGAACGTATGCCCATCGCCCGTGTTCACGACGCAATCTTTTTTAGACGACGGCTGGGTCCTGATCTCAAGTGGGAGATTGAGCAAGAGATGCGGGAGCGAACGGGCAATCCCTACTGGCGACTAACAGCCAAGCAGTTGGAGGGCTTCCGCAGTCTCAACCGCGATCAGATTCGCGAGGAGCAAGAACACCGCACCAGAATTGCTGCGGAAACTGAACGAGCACTGAACTATCGTGGCGCTTTTCCCACGATTGACGGGGTCTCAACGGAGTCTGAATGGATGCTGGACTCGTGACCCAAAACAGATACACATCACTGGCAAATTGAGGTCGACTAACCAGCAGGTCTGAAACTACAGTTGTTCATGTCGTAACACAAAAAGGAATTACTGACATGAGCACATTGAGCAAACTAAAGTTCACGACTGTCAAGCGTGGAACACAGATCAGCCCAGTACTGGCAAGACGCAACAAGATCGTTCGCAGGATCTGGGAACAGGTTCAACTGGCTAAGGCACAGGCTGAGGGGGGAACCTACGCACCCATCCGTTCCAAGAGCGTCAAAGACAGCGAGGGCATTCGCCGCAGCGTGGACATGCCCAAGCGAGTGCGCCCATGGTGGTGGACCGCGGAGTCTGGCAAGTTGGCGCTGTCGATTCGCTACGGTTCCAAGTTGATTGAACTGGCCAAGGGCAAATCAACCATTGAACTGGCGACCATGTCTGAACTGATCCCAACTCTGGAACTGATCAAGGGGGCAGTGGAAGCGGGTGAACTGGATACAGAGATCGCTGAGGCCAGCGTTAAATTGCGGGAGGGATTCCAGCGATGACCATGTACACCTTCTCAGCATTAATCCGAATTGATAGCCCCTCTGGATCCAGTAATACCTTTAGGACTCAGGTTCAAGCTGAGAGCCAAATGGCAGCGCAGGCACTACTAGAAGCCCAGTATGGACGGGGTCGTGTCTCCTTTCTCCAGCGGCTAATCAGCCCCTGAGGGTCTCAGGACGGATAAATACCAGAACAGGGGGATTTATCCGTATGAGACTACTGGAAATTGCCAGTGCTGAAGAACAGATTGCGTTATGGAAATTGGTAAGCGACAGCGTCTGGGCCGCCCTACAATTACAACAAAGCCAGCAGGGCGAGACTGTGCCAACCAGGGCTAGAGCCACTGACGCTGCCGTGAAACAATCCACGAGGAAACCGACTAAAAACGCCGCACTGAAATCCGTACTGAAAGGGCATGGGCGAGTTGGAAAGTTACCAACCGTGCCGGTTCCATCAAAATCCACGACGAAATCCCAAACGTCAACGGACCCAGCGGGATCATCATCCAGACCACCCGAGAGCCAACGACAGCCAACGTTGTCCAGTCCTGACGGTAGGCCAAACCGCGCCGTAGGCAAACAGCCTGTACTGTCAACTGTGAAGTCCCTCAATACGACTATAAGCAATCCCAAGCCCGTCGATTCAAATAATCAACCGCAGCCATCGACTCGAGATCAACTACCGACACCCCAGATCACACCCCCGAAAATCCACCCGATTTCACCTAAACCGCCACAAAAGCCAGGGTATTTCGCTCAAAACCAGAGCAAAATTAATCGCGACCGACTCGACACGAGACAGGCATAGTCCAAATAGTCCTTGGGCAAATAACTCTGATTTCTCTGCGAACCAATTAATTACTGAGTCTTGCCAGCACGAGGGGCCCTTGATTTTTTGAGTTCCTTGTACTCGTAGCGTTTGTCCACCTCGCCACCTGCGTCAATCAAAGCCCTGCTCTCTTCGTCTCGCAGTTGGCTCACGGCTTTGAGGGTGTTGATATGGTCGTAGTGTCGCTCCAGCATTGCCAAACTGGTTCCCATTTGTTTAACGATAATCTGAGGCGTGATCTTGTCGTGTAACAAACGGATCGTGGCGTAGGTGTGGCGTAGGCTGTACAGCGGTCGTGCTTGGTTCGTCACAGGGTCTATCAATAGGTTGTGACTCTCCAAGTAGTTTCTAAAAAGTTTGACGAAATCCGTTGGGAACAGGAATTTGACAGCCCTGCCAACCCGCCCATTGCGTTCACTTTGATACTGCCTGTATCTGAAGATGTATTCCTGCGATTTGTCCCTGACTGCCGTTGACGCATCAATTCCGTAGTTCCTCGACGCAATACGTTCCAGTGCCTTGACGGTGTTGAGATTTCCAATGGCAACGCGGCCCACCCTGACCCCATTTTTCAACGCGGTCTTGCCTGACAGAATCTTCAAATAAGCCGTTCTGTTTCGATTTACGAGAACGATTTCCGTACCCACATCGTCGCTGTCATCTGGCTTAGCGATCTCACCTGTCTTGGTGATCGTTGGATGATCTTTGATCTCCACTTGTGCCCACTTGAGATCCAGCAGTTCATTGCCTGGTCTGGCTCCTGTGTCCAGCAGCACCTCGACATAGTCCTTGAGCAAGTACCTCAATTCCTTCGTGTCTTCCCTGCTGTTCTCGATCCAAGCGTCGAAATTGTTTCGTAGTGCCTTGACCTCGTCGATACTGAATTCAACGCGGCGTTCAGACTTCTTGCCCTTGGCTTTCAGCGTGGGTCTGTTGTTGGTGTTGAGGTAGCCCCTGAACACAGCCTCGTCGAAGATCTTGTTTAAAGCAGAGTTGTGTGTGAGTTGGGTGCTGTGCGTTGGCTCCTTGCCGTCCATTCGCTTTACACGCTCTCGCTCGAAGTGCTCGATGACCTGATAGTCAATGTTGTCGATCTTGTACTTGCCCAAGATTGGGATCAGGTATTTCTCGATCGCGTTGATGTAGGTCTTGTAGATCTCCTTCCCGTTGCCGTCCGCGTAGTCTTTCTTCAGTTTCGCAAGGACGACCTTGGCTACATCTTTGAAGTGGCGTGAGATGGGAGTGAAGTTGTTGACCTTGCGAACCTGTGCCTCAATGTAGAGACGCTTGGCGACCTCTATGGCCTGTTTGAGGTCTCGTTCGCCTGTGG
>Ga0214921_10004881_pt1 | contig 19354 bp, 17 predicted proteins | sample LL1505_MetaG_FD_177992 | JGI IMG/M metagenome (GOLD analysis project Ga0214921, IMG submission 177992) | Freshwater microbial communities from Lake Lanier, Atlanta, Georgia, United States - LL-1505 | ecosystem: Environmental > Aquatic > Freshwater > Lake | place: USA: Georgia | collected... | reverse complement strand
GGCCCTTTGGTCTGCGCCAGCAGCCAAGCGGTCAACGACTGGTTTGACCGCCATGTCGATGCCATCAATGAACCTCAAAGACCCATTCCATCAGGCCGCATGCCGGGCCGCTGGGGTTTGGGCATCGCCATTGCCTGGACGCTGCTGTCACTGCTGTGGGCCACGATGATGGGCCCTTGGGGCTTTGCGGCCTGTGCCTTGGCGATTGTTTTGTCTTGGGCCTACAGCATGCCGCCCGTGCGGCTGAAAAAAAATGGTTGGTATGGCAATGCCGCATGCGGCCTGAGTTACGAAGGTTTAGCGTGGCTCACAGGCACTGCCGTGATGTTGGGAGGCGCGTTGCCCGGCGCCAATGCGGTCTACCTGGCTTTGCTTTACAGCTTGGGTGCGCACGGCATCATGACCTTGAATGACTTCAAGGCGATAGAGGGCGACCGCCAAATGGGGGTTGCTTCATTGCCGGTTCAGTTGGGTGCTAAAGGCGCTGCCAAAGTGGCTTGTCTGTTCATGTGGCTGCCGCAAGTGGCGGTGTCTGCGCTGCTATTAAATTGGGAGCTACCCTGGCATGCATTGGCCGTACTGGTGTTGAGTTTCTTGCAGTGGCCCTTGCTGATCAAGTTTTTAAAGAACCCCATTGAGCGTGCTTTGTATGTAAGCGCTTTCGGTGTGCCTATTTTTGTCAGCGGCATGATGGTGAGCGCTTGGGGCTTGCGCCAATTGAATGCAGCGGGAGGCACATGAAATCTCCAGTTTTCGGCTGGTTTGAAATCATCCGTTTGGGTCTGATTCAGGCCTGCTTGGGTGCGGTGGTGGTAGTCACCACATCCACACTCAACCGCATCATGGTGGTTGAACTGGCTTTGCCAGCCTTGTTACCCGGCTTTTTGGTGGCTTGGCATTACGCGGTGCAGATCGTGCGTCCCCGCATGGGCTACGGCGCAGACAAAGGCAGGCGGAGCACGCCTTGGATGATGGGCGGCATGGTGGTACTGGGTGTGGGTGGCGTTCTGGCGGCGGTGTCCACGGTGTGGATGGCGACATCACCTTCGGCCGGCATCGGCTTGGCCGTTGTGTCTTTCAGCTTGATCGGTTTGGGCGTGAGCGCCTGTGGCACCTCACTCTTAACCTTGATGGCTAAAAAAGTGCCTTCCGGCAGGCGTGCGCAAGCCGCTACAACCGTTTGGCTGATGATGATCATGGGTTTTGCCATGACGGCCGGTATGGTCGGCAAGTTGATTGACCCCTACAGCCCTGAGATTTTGCTGAAAGTTTCAGCGGGCTTGAGCGTCGTGACCACATTGCTCACAGCACTTTGCTTGTGGCGTCTGGAAAAACCAGACGATGACTTCGTTTCCGCCAAGCAGGCCAGCCCGGCAGACTTTAAGAAAACATTCATTGAAGTCTGGTCTGAACCCAAAGCAAGAACTTTCACCATTTTTGTCTTTTTGTCGATGCTCGCTTACAGCGCCCAGGATTTAATTTTGGAGCCATTTGCAGGTGCGGTACATGGCATGTCGCCAGGCAAGACCACACAGCTCTCAGGCTGGCATCACATGGGCGTATTGATTGGCATGCTGTGTGTCGCGGGCGCGAGTTCGCGATGGGTGGCCGGCCGGTTGGGCTCGGTGCATGCCTGGATGCTGGGTGGTTGTATTTTTTCTGCGCTTGCCACGGTAGGCTTGTCCGCGTCAGCCATGGAAATGCTGTCATACCAATGGCCACTTAAAGCCAACGTGGTATTTCTGGGCGTCGCCAATGGTGCCTTCTCCATTGCAGCGATCGCCACCATGATGTCTTTAGCGGGTGAGGGTGGACCAGGCCGGGAAGGTACCCGCATGGGTCTATGGGGCGCAGCCCAAGCCCTTGCCTTTGGTTTGGGTGGACTGGTAGGGACAGGGGCCAGTGACCTGGCACATGCTTTGTTAAACGACACCCGGGTGGCCTATCTCGCGGTATTCGCATTTCAATCGCTGATGTTTTTAGCCTCAGCACTCGTGGCATTTCGGATGCGTCCGGTGGGCGTTCTAAGTATCAAAACAACTGTAGACAACTCCATTTTATGGAAAGGTAGGACCGCAACATGAGCCATACCGATTTTGATTTCGTGGTCGTCGGCGGAGGCCCCTCGGGGGCGACTGCCGCGCATGATCTTTCCCGCGAGGGCTGGCGGGTTTTATTGCTGGACCGTAAAGGTCGGCCTAAGCCATGTGGTGGTGCGATACCGCCGCGCCTGATCAAAGACTTTGACATTCCAGACCATTTGCTGGTGGCCAAAATACGCTGTGCCCGCATGATCTCGCCGGCCGACAACCAAGTTGACATGCACATCGACAACGGTTTCGTGGGCATGGTCGACAGGCAGGACTTTGATGAGTTTTTGCGCGAACGCGCTTCCGGCTCCGGTGCTGTTCTTCAGCAGGCCTTGTTTGACAAAATTGATCGGGATGACGTTGGAATGCTGTGGGTGCATTACACGCCAGTGACAGGTAAAGACCATGCTGCGGCCAGCCCACCCCAAGCTATCAAAGTCTCTACTCGCATGGTGATAGGCGCCGATGGTGCTCGCTCCGAGGTGGCGCGCCAGCAAATCCCATTATCCGACCGCACGAAGTACGTTTTTGCTTACCACGAGATTATCCAGGCCCCCGTGGAAAAAGCTTCGCATAACGGTGAACGGTGCGACGTTTACTACCAGGGAGAGGTCTCGCCCGATTTTTACGGCTGGGTTTTCCCGCATGGCAAAACCATGAGCGTTGGCACCGGCAGTGCAGACAAAGGCTTTTCATTGCGAGGCGCAACAGGTCATTTGAGAAAAGTAGCGGGCCTCTCGGATGCGCTGACATTGCGGCGCGAAGGCGCTCCCATACCCCTGAAGCCCTTGCCGCATTGGGATAACGGCCGCGACGTGTTGGTGGTGGGAGACGCTGCCGGCGTGGTTGCGCCTTCCTCGGGCGAGGGTATTTACTACGCCATGGATTGCGCGCGCACCATGGCCCGTGCTGCGCACACGGCCTTGAAAACGGGTAATCCGAGCTGCTTGAAAAAAGGCCGCAAGGTGTTCATGAAGCAACATGGCAAGGTGTTTTGGATCTTGGGCGTGATGCAATATTTCTGGTACCAAAGCGACAAACGCCGGGAGAAGTTTGTCAAAATTTGCGAAGACCGTGACGTTCAAAGACTGACCTTTGAGTCATACATGAACAAAGAACTGACCCGACGCGACCCGATGGCGCATCTGAGGATCTTCCTGAAAGACACAGCCCATTTATTGGGATTCGCTCGAACTTAAAATAAATTAATACTAAAGTAATATAAAAATAACAATTAAATCATAAAAAAGTTAAAATACCTTGTGAGGACAAGGGTTTTGGAGCGTTGAAAACTCTCCGAAAATTATTTATAAAGGGCCTAAGACTAGTGGATCGGCATGCTATTTTGCTGGCAAGAATGCCCCGATCACCCCCTAACCGGTTGGTACGCTAGTCTCCTCCAAGGTATTTGATGCCGCAGTTCACTGGCTCTCTTAGTTCGGCAAAGCGTTTAGATGACTCGCGGTCTGCGAACGATGAGTGCAAAGACTCGTTGCAGAAAGTCGTTGAGGAGCAGCTGATCCCCAGGCTGCTGAGTTCTCAAAATTACAGCGCCCGTTTGTCGGCCCAAGAAATTTCAGACAGTAACCCTGAGCCCTTCCCGGAGTTCAACGAGTTCACCAACGCCTGTCGGGAGGGCGATTCACTCAGGGTCAACAAAATTGTGGACGCCTTGGTTGTCCAGGGGGTTGTGCATGAGCGCATTTTCCTGGAGTTGATCACGCCTGCCGCCAGACATTTGGGCGCGCTATGGGACAAGGACTTGTGCAGCTTCACGGAGGTCACTTGTGGTCTGGCTTTGATGCACCAGGTCACGTACCGGCTGGGCTATGAGTTCAGGGATGGACCCCAAGTAGAGGGTCAGCAGGCTCATGTGATGCTGTGCTGCGCCCCGGGCTCAATGCACTTTTTGGGCGCCACTATCGTCGCGGACTTGTCCAGACGGGAAGGCGCCTCTGTCGTCATTGAAATCTCTTCGACAGAGCAAGAGCTGGTGCGTGCAGCTGCCAATGAATGGTTCGACGTCATCGGCATTTCGGTGGCCCTCGAGTCTCAGTTGTTGAAGTTGCCTGAACTGATTGCCCGGCTGAAGAAAAGCTCTGGCAACCCCCATGCGAAAGTGCTTTTAGGCGGCCCTATTTTCATGCTGATTGATTTACAGCCGGAAATTTTTGGGGCAGACGCTATCTCCAACAGCCCGACCGAGGTCGTTGCATTGCTCAAGCGTTTCGCGTCTAAGTCAGACCACAAACTTGCTTGAGCAGCTCCGCGGTGCTCTGCGGGTCTTCCTCATGCGCCAGGTGGCCCAAGCCCGGCTGTAGATACAGCTGAGCCTGCGGCAACATCTGGCAAGCCTTTTGAGCCAGTTCAGGCGGCACGGTGCGGTCCTCAGAGCCCACCAATATGGACACTTTGTTGTGGATGTGTGGCAGCTTGCTGGCGAGATCAGACAGGTTCCACGCCGCCATCATGCCCAATACGCTGTGCACATGACCCGAGTGGCTGAACACTGTTTTATACAGCTCTGTGCCGTGTTCATCCAGCCTGGAGCCGGTTTGTGCAATGGACTTGGCAATCACCGTCGGCTGGCCAGCCAGCTTGGCGGTTGCCCAGGCTGAAATCGGGTTGATGGCGGCCAATTTGGCGGCCGGTCCAAAAATCCATGTCGGCATACCGGGAATCTGCAGCCAGGCAGGGTTCAAGCCAATCACATGCGTTTGGGCTAGGCCAGCTTGATGCAAGACCATGTGCGCTGCGATGGCGGCGCCGGCAGAGTGGCCTGCAATGACTGCCGGCGTCAGGTTCATTTGAAGCAGCAGGGCGCGCAGGCCCTCACTCATGCCAAGCAATGACAGGCTGTCTTTCGTTCCCCGGCTGGTAAATACATGGCCCGGCAAATCAGGTGCGATGACTTGAAAATAAGGGCTGAGCAAAGGCAGCAGGCCACGCCAGCTGAAGCTGCCGGAACCGGTGCCATGCAAGAGCAAGAGGCAAGGCCCCTGGCCGCAGTGTTGAACATGCCATTGAATACCCCCCGCGTTGATGAAGTGGCTGTGGCTTGCGTGCGGCCAATGGTGGCGATGCGCGGCCCACTGCATGGTGGGGTAAAGACTGTCAAACATTTCAGGCTGACTGCTTGCGCAAATTGTCCATGGCGGTGGCCATGCGCTGGGCTTGGACCTGCGGCATGGGCATGTAACTGGCACCCATGGCGTCGGCCAGGTTTTGCACTTGAGGGTCTGGCTGGATCGAAGTGTCTATCCACAAGGAACGGTGGCCGGTTTGGCGCCATTGCTTGACCCACTGCAAAGCATCGGCTTGGGCCTGCACACGTCCGCCCAGGCCTTGCAAGTTGACGTTGGCTCTGCCATCGCTGAGCACCACCAAAATGGGTGTGACGCCTTGTCTTTGCAGCTGTATCGATTGTTCACAAGCCATTTTCAAGGCCAGGGCCAGGGGCGTTCCACCACCACCGGGAAGCCCGGTCATGGCGCGCTTGGCACGAACCAGAGAGCGTGTCATCGGCAAAAGCAGCTGGGCTTTTGCGCCTCTGAAGGCAACAATGCAGACACTGTCACGGCGTGCATAAGATTGTTGCAGCAACAACTCCACAGCGCCTTTGGCTTCGGCCAACCTTTGAAGCGCCGCAGAACCCGACGCATCCAAGGCCAGGATCATGCAGCTCGAGCTGTTTTGTTGGTAGCGGTGCACATGAAAATCTTCAGACCGGATGGCCACGCGGCCTTTGCCGGTAGCGCTTCTCAACCGTTGTTTGGGCGCGGCAGAACGCAAGGAGGCCAACACATGCAGCCGCGCATGGCCAGCGGGTCTTCCAGGGCGGGGCGGCAATGGCCTGCCGCGCTGCATGCCTGAGCGAAATTGGCCGCTGCGACCGGAGGAGTTACCTTGGCTGCTGCCGGTTTTTGTGAGCAAACTGTCCAAGATATTGGGCGGCAAGCTGGCCAGGGCAGCCGCAATCATCATTTCCTGCAAGTCTTCGGCCGATGGGCTGTCTAAAGGGGGCTCCTCTTCGCTCGCTTGATCTGCCGGCGGCGGGTCTTGCTGGGCCTGGTCATCGGGCGGCTCTTGTGCCGCTTCTTGTGAAGGGTTCGGCGCCGGTTCCTTATCAGGCGCAGTATCCGGTGGACTTTCAGGAGATGTTTCAGGCTCTGGCGCAGACTGCTGCTCTGCCGGCGCGGGCCAGCGCGTTGCGCGCGGTGCTAAAACGCGGCGCGCTGCAAACTCCAGATCTTCGTCAGACACATCGCTTCGCATGTTCAAAGCGGCATGGCAGCAGGCCACACGCAGTGCCAGGGTCGGGGTGCGCAATGAATCAATACCCAGTCCCAGGGCAGTCGCACAGACGGCCAAGGCTTGGTCATCCGACCATTGAATTTGAGGTAGTAACAGGCGCGCTTGCAGCAATTTTTCTGCTGGGATTCGGATGTCCAAGGCCTGTTCTGATGCATTGCCTTGGCTAATCTGGCTGAACTCAAGCTCTGGCACATCTGAAGGCGCCAGCGCTTGAAGGTCGAACCACAATCCCAGGCGTTCTTGCAGCGATTTACCTATGGGTGGCTCATCGTCCATGGATTCGTCCAATGCCACCACACCGAATTGCGTTCGGGGCGCTGATTCAGAGCCGTCTGACATCCGCAGCGGCGGCAAGGATTGCGTGTCCATGGCCTGTGTCATGGGCGCCATCAGGGAGGCCGGAAAGCGTTCGGCCATACTGATGCAGACCACCCCCTGGTCGGCTTGTTGAAGCAAACCTGATTGCATGTGCAAGCTGCCGGTTTGCAGCGTCATCGACAAATCAATGCCGCCGAGCAAGCGCTCCATGTCGACACTGCCCGGTACTTTGACGGTTTTCAGCCCCGCTGCCAGTAGATGGCGCAGCCAACGCTCACGCACCGGCCCGAACGGCGCACGCAACCAGATGCCGCCAAACCCGCTAGGGTCAATCTGTAGCAGTTGTAGGGACGTGAGCGCGTCGTTCCAGGTCTCAAGTCCTTGCATGTCTTCAGGCATGACAGATCAGACAGTCAGTATGTCTTGCAGACATCTTTGCACGCGCTCGCCGGAATCCGTGTCGTCCAGCGGATTGCGCCTGAGGCGATGGCGTAAAGCCAGCGGTGCAATGGTTTTCAGGTGTTCCGTGGTGACCGTTTTATGCCCCTGCATGGCAGCCAAAGCGCGGGTCGCACGCAATAAGGTCAACTCGGCCCGAAGTCCGTCGGTGCCCAGTTGTTGGCACAGGCGTGCGCACAAGGTGAGCATCTCGTCACTCACTTGGACTGACGCCAATAATTTTCGCGCTTTGACAATGCGTTTTTGCAGCTTGTCACTTTCAGCTTGCCACAGCGCTTTGTAGGCGGTGGGATTTTTGTCAAAGGCATCCCGGCGCTTGATCACTTCAACACGCAAAGCCACGTCTTGCGGCGTTCGCACTTGGACCGACAAGCCGAATCGGTCCAGCAATTGCGGGCGGAGTTCACCTTCTTCCGGGTTACCACTGCCGACCAAGACAAAGCGGGCGGGGTGACGAATGCTCAGGCCTTCGCGCTCCACCAGATTTTCACCGGAGGCGGCAACGTCAATCAACAAATCGACCAGATGGTCGTCCAGCAAATTCACTTCGTCGATGTACAAAAACCCCCGGTGGGCCTGAGCCAGCAAGCCGGGTGAAAACTCTTTGATGCCTTGCGACAGGGCTTTTTCCAAATCGAGCGCGCCCACAATACGGTCTTCCGTGGCGCCCAGGGGCAAATCCACCACGCTCACCGCCCGGCTTTCGGTCGGCAATTTATGCGTCTTGCCGCCAGGGGGGCTGGCCTGTGCTGAACACACCGCGCAAGATTGCGCAGGGTTGTTCGGGTCGCATTTGTACGGACAGCCCTTGACCACTTGAATCGGTGGCAGCAAGTCGGCCAGTGCGCGTACAGCGGTTGATTTGCCGGTACCCCGGTCGCCCAAGACCAGCACCCCGCCCACCGATGGGTCAATGGCCACCACTTGGATGGCCAGGATCATCTCGTCTTGACCGACGATGGCTGCGAAAGGAAATGTGGACGCCATGAAAATCCCGCTCCAATGATTGAAAAAATACGATCTAAATTAGCTTCTAGTGGTCTGTTGATTGCCGTAAAAAGGCACGCAAAAAACGGTCGTTTTGTAGTTCGAAAGGCATAAAAAATGCTTTAGGCGGCTAAAAAATAGGTTCCAGCTCGTGAAGTGTCAATTAATTGTTTCACTCAAGTGTCAATTTAACTTGACGATTTGTCAAATGTAGGTAAATTACAGGTCTGTCAATGACATCTTCGGGATAAACATGGACGCCTTGCTAGAGTGGATCCAATCGCCTTCGCACTTGAAAAAGCTTTCTCGGGAAAGCCTGACCGGCTTGGCCGTTGAATTGCGCGAGCGCTTGATTCAGACTGTTTCTCAAACTGGTGGTCATTTCAGCTCTAACCTGGGCACCGTCGAACTCACCATCGCCCTGCACTATGTCTACAACACCCCGGATGACAGACTGGTCTGGGATGTGGGCCATCAAACCTATCCCCACAAAATTTTGACAGGCCGCAACGAGCGCATGAGCACCTTGCGCCAGCAGGGCGGCTTGAGTGGCTTTCCCCGCCGGGAAGAAAGTGTCTATGACGCTTTTGGCACTGCGCACTCGTCAACCAGCATATCTGCCGCCTTCGGCATGGCCGTTGCCGCCAAGCAAACCGGAAGCCAGCGCAAGTCAGTGGCGATCATCGGCGATGGCGCACTCACCGCCGGAATGGCTTACGAGGCGATGAACAACGCAGGCGCCAGCCAATGCGACTTGCTGGTCATCTTGAACGACAACGACATGTCGATCAGCCCGCCGGTAGGGGCTTTGAATCAATACCTCGCGCAATTGATGTCGGGCCGCTTTTACACAGAAGCCAAAAAATGGGGCGAGCAAGTGCTGCGCAACGCGCCGCCTTTGTTTGACTTGGCCAGACGCATTGAGCAACAAACACAAAACTTGATTGCGCCCGATACCATTTTCGAAAAGTTAGGGTTCACTTATACGGGCCCCATTGATGGTCATGATGTTCATGGCCTGGTGGATGCCTTGCAAAAATTGCGCGGCGCCACAGGACCGCAGTTTTTGCATGTGGTCACCCGCAAGGGCCAAGGTTATGCCAAGGCCGAAGTCGACCCGGTGGCCTACCACGGCCCCGGCAAGTTTGACCCCGCAGTGGGTCTCAGCCCTGCGGTCAGCGCCAAACTCACCTACACCCAGGTCTTCGGGCAATGGATTTGTGACATGGCCGCCAAAGACCCTCGTCTGGTGGGCATCACGCCGGCCATGCGGGAAGGCTCGGGCCTGTTGGAGTTCAGCCAGCGCTTTCCCGGCCGCTACCACGACGTCGGGATTGCCGAGCAACACGCTGTGACCTTTGCCGCTGGCCTGGCTTGCGAAGGCCTCAAGCCTGTGGTGGCCATCTACTCGACGTTTTTGCAAAGAGCGTATGACCAGATGATCCATGACGTGGCCTTGCAAAATCTGCCCGTGGTGTTTGCTCTGGACCGGGCCGGGCTGGTCGGGCCCGATGGCCCAACGCATGCCGGCATGTACGACATCGCCTTTACCCGCTGCATTCCTAATATGAGTGTGGCCTGCCCGGCAGACGAGAACGAATGCCGTCAATTGCTCAGCACCGCTTATGCACAAGACCACCCCGTCACCGTGCGCTACCCCCGCGGGGCTGGCGTGGGTGCGACGGTAGAAAAAGATTTGAACCCCTTGCCGTTTGGGCAGGCGAAGGTCGTGCGCCAGGGGAAAGGTGTTGCCTTTCTGGCTTTTGGCCCGCTACTTTATGAAGCGCTTAAAGTGGCCGAAACGATGGACGCCACCGTGGTCAATATGCGCTGGGCGAAACCACTGGACGTGCAAACCTTGTCAGACATTGCACTCTCTCACGACAGGCTGGTCACCTTGGAAGATGGCACCCGCAAAGGCGGTGCCGGTGCTGCTGTCCTGGAGGCCCTGCAAGACCTGGGCATGGCCAAGCGGGTTCTTGTTATCGGCTTTGAAGACGAATTCACTGAGCACGGCGACCCCGGCGCATTGATGAAGCAATATGGGTTAACAGCAGCGGGTATTCAAAAACGCATATCGGACTTCTGGCCCGATTTGCAAGCTGAAAAATTACTCAGAAGGGTTGCTTGAATGGCAGTCTGGACATTAGGGCTGAACCACCGTACGGCGCCCATTGACTTGCGCGAGAGATTCGCGTTTGCCTCTGAAAAATTGGGGCAGTCTTTGCTGGGTTTACGCCAAAGTTTTGCAAGTCACAAAGAGGTGGCCATCTTGTCCACCTGTAACCGGACAGAAATTTACTGTGCGGGTGATCAGGTGCACTGCCCGCAAACACTTGCCTGGTTGGCAGAAACCGGTAAAACACCGGTTGACGTGTTGAAGTCTCACACCTACCAGTTAGAAGGCGATGCTTCAGCGCGCCACGCCTTCAGAGTCGCCAGCGGTCTTGACTCCATGGTTCTGGGAGAGACCCAAATTTTGGGCCAGCTCAAAGATGCGGTTCGGTTCGCGGCCGACTCCGGTGCACTGGGCAGCACGCTGAACCAGCTTTTTCAGCGTTCTTTTGCCGTAGCCAAAGAAGTTCGTACCACCACAGAAATTGGAATGCACTCCGTGAGCATGGCGGCAGCCAGCGTTCGACTGGCAAATCGTATCTTTGAAAATATCAAAGACACCCATGTCTTGTTCGTTGGGGCCGGCGACATGATTGAGTTGTGCGTCGCTCATTTCGCAGCCAAATCGCCAAGCTCTATCACCATTGCCAACCGTACCGCCGACAGAGCAGATGCTTTGGCAGCGCTGCATGGCGCTCAATGTATTGCACTGGCGGATCTACCGTCTCAGCTGCATCGCTTTGATATCGTGATCAGTTGCACGGCCAGCACATTGCCATTGATTGGCTTGGGCGCCGTCAAAAGCGCACTGAAGGCCAGAAAAAATCGCCCTATGTTCATGGTCGACCTGGCCGTTCCCCGCGATGTAGAGCCTGAGGTCAAGCATTTGTCGGATGTTTACTTGTACACCGTTGACGATCTAACGGAAGTGATCAACAGTGCTCATACAAACCGTAAAGAGGCTGTTTTTGATGCAGAGGTCATCATCGATACCGGCGTGCAAAAATTCATGAGCTGGCTTGAACACCGAAGTCATGTGCCCTTGATCCAAGAGTTGAGTATGCAAGCTGATGCATGGCGCCAAACTGAATTGGCGCGGGCGCGCAAACAAATTGAAAAGGGCCAGCACATCGATAGCGTTTTAGAGTCGCTTTCGGTTGGTTTGATGAAAAAAATGCTCAATGGCCCCTTGCGCGAGTTGCATCATGCAGAAGGCGTGCAAAAAGACAAAGCTCTGGAAGCAGTCAAACAGATGTTTTTAAGCACCTAAAATAGCTTTCACTGCAGGCAATTATTTTTTATTTGCCTTTTTTATCGTGTGCGCATGTTGTGCAATGATGAATCCACATGCTCACAGCATCTAATCTTTCATTGAGCCGGGGTGACCGGCGTCTTTTTTCTAGCGTCTCTTTCACTCTGGAGTCCGGCCAATGGCTGCACTTAGAAGGTGATAACGGCGTGGGGAAAACCAGTTTGCTGCGTCTTTTGTGCGGACTGATTTCCCTCGAGGAGGGTGAGATCCGTTGGAAAGAACAAAACACAGTTGATACCCCTGAAGTTTTTCGCGCGGACTTGGCTTATTTAGGGCATCAATTGGCCCTCAAACAAGATTTAAGTCCGCTTGAAAACTTGCTTACTGATGCTGCGGTTTCGGGCCGGGAGCTCTCTGTGGCAGATGCTATGGCTGCTTTGGCGCAGATGGGCCTGCGTTCCAGGGAGCATTTGCCCGTCAGGGTCTTGTCGCAAGGCCAGCAAAGACGCAGCGCCTTGTCGCGTTTGATCGTCAGCAGTGCTGCCTTGTGGGTTCTCGACGAGCCCTTTGTCGCCTTGGACGCAGCAGCTCAAAATGTCTTGGCGGGTGTGATCAACGCTCACTTGTCCAGGCAAGGCATGGTGCTTTTGACCAGCCACCAAGCCGTTTCTTTGGCGGGTCCTGGCCGCAGTTACAAGCTAACAGCATGAGTGCTTTTGCAGCCATCCTCAAGCGTGATTTGGTCTTGGCTTTAAGGCGCAAGAACGAAGTGATTACCTCGGTATTCTTTTTCGTGGTCGTGGCTGCTCTATTCCCTTTGGGGATTGGTCCTGAAATGAACACCTTGCGCCTGGTCGGACCTGGCATTTTGTGGGTGGGCGCGCTGCTGGCCAGCATGCTTTCTCTGGGGAGGATGTTCGCCGCCGATCACGCCGACGGTACCCTGGAGCAAATGGCCTTATCGCCGAACAGTTTATCTATGCTGGTAGCTGCCAAAATACTGGCACATTGGATACTCTCTGGATTGCCTTTGGTCCTGTTGGCCCCTGTTCTTGGTTTGCAGTTTGACTTGTCAGCCAACGCACTTTGGATTTTGACTTTGAGCCTCTTGCTAGGTACGCCCTTGTTGTCTTTGATAGGCGCTGTTGGTGCAGCATTGACGTTGGGCGTCAGGGGCGGCGATGTCTTGCTGACGTTACTTGTATTGCCTTTGTATGTGCCGGCGCTGGTGTTTGGTGCTGGTGCGGTACAGGCAGAAATAAGCGGTTTAGGTGCTTCTGCGCATTTGTCTATTTTGTCGGCTATGGTGCTGGTAGCCGCAGTGTTCAGCCCATGGGCTAGCTCAGTTGCATTGCGTGTTGCACTTGAATCTTGAGGCCGCGCTGATTCCATGATCCGAAAACTTTTTTATTTCTCCTCGCCGCAAAACTTCTATCCACTGGCCGGTAAGTTGTGGCCTGTGTTCGCTTGCTTGGCCACGGCGCTAACGGTTTGGGGACTCTGGCTGGGCATGTTTGTGGCGCCTACCGATGTACAGCAAGGTGAGGGTTACCGGATTATTTACGTTCATGTGCCTGTGTCCTGGATGTCCATGGTGATTTACCTGGCCATGGCTTTTTGGGCTTTGTTGGGTCTGACCTTCAACACGCGCCTATCCGGTATGTTGACCAACGCATTGGCGCCCACCGGCGCCATCTTTGCTTTTTTATCGCTTTGGACCGGGGCACTTTGGGGCAAACCCATGTGGGGCACTTGGTGGGTTTGGGATGCCCGACTGACCTCAGAGCTCATTTTGTTTTTTTTGTATTTAGGCTTTATCGCGTTGACCAGTGCCATTGATGACGCCCGGCGTGCTGACAAAGCCGGTGCCATTTTGGCCTTGGTCGGGGCGCTCAATGTGCCGGTCATTTATTTTTCAGTCAAGTGGTGGAACACTTTGCACCAAGGCGCATCAGTGTCATTGACCAAAGGCTCCAGCATGCAGCAGACAATGCTAGAAGCCATGCTCATCATGGCTGTCGCATTTTGGATGTATGCCATTGCCATGACGCTTTACAGAGTCAGGAGCATCATATTGATTCGTGAGAGACACTCGCAGTGGGTGGCTGACTTGCCTGAAGTCAAAGCGCTATCTTTGGAGGCCCGCACATGATCTGGTCAAGTTTTTCTGATTTTTGGTCCATGGGTGGCTATGGGCTTTATGTTTGGGGAAGTTTTGGAGTGACAGCGGCGTTGTTGGCTGCCGAAGCTTTTTGGATTCGGCGAGGCCGCCAGAACGCGCTGAACCATGTGGTTGCCGAGTTACAGGCGGCGGATGCCAATGGCAAGGACTGGCGCTGATGAAAGCCCGGCACCAACGTTTTTTATTGATCACCTTGGCCGTGGCTGCATTGGTTACTGCGGGTATGTTTGTTTTGAATGCTTTTCAAAGTAATTTGGTTTTCTTTTTCACGCCCACGCAAGTCTTTCAAGGTGAAGCGCCTAAAGGTAAGGCGTTTCGGGTTGGCGGCATGGTCAAAGAGGGCAGTCTTAAAAAAGACGGTGAAAACGTCCAATTTGTTGTGACAGACTTTGCCAATGAAGTACCTGTGGTTTACAAGGGCATGCTGCCCGACTTGTTCAAAGAAGGTAAGGGCGTTGTGACGCAAGGTAAATTGAATCAGGGCAATCAGTTTGCAGCCTCCGAAGTTTTGGCCAAACACGACGAAAACTACATGCCGCCTGAGGCGCAACATGCTTTGGACAAAGCAGGCGCAGCCAAAGCGGTCCAAACCTACAAACCAGCCAATTAATTGAAAAGAGTTTGGAATGATTGTTGAAGTCGGTCACTTTGCCTTGATCCTTGCCGCATTCGTTGCTTTGGTGCAAGGTGTTTTGCCACTGGCGGGCACTATGAACGGCCACCAAAGATGGCAGGCTTTGGCCAGGCCTGCCGCCATCGTGCAGTTTTTATTGATTGCCTTTTCCTATGGCGTGCTGACGAACGCTGCTGTCACGGATGACTTCTCAGTCAAGTACATCGCAGCGCACTCCAACTCACTTTTGCCCATTCAATACAAAGTGGCCTCTGTATGGGGTGGTCATGAGGGGTCCTTGTTGATGTGGGTGCTGATGCTGTCTGGTTGGACTCTGGCCGTGGCCTTGTTTTCCCGCACCTTGCCTTTGGCCATGGTCGCGCGGGTGATTGCTGTCCTCGGTTTTGTGTCGGTCGGTTTTTTAAGTTTTATTCTCATCACCTCCAGCCCGTTTGAGCGCTTACTGCCTGCCCCGCTCGACGGTCGGGATTTGAATCCTTTGCTACAAGACCCCGGCCTGGTGATACATCCACCCATGCTGTACATGGGCTATGTCGGTTTTTCTGTCGCATTTGCTTTTGCCATATCGGCTTTGTTATCGGGTCGCATGGATGCAGCCTGGGCCCGTTGGTCCCGCCCCTGGACGGTGGTGGCCTGGATTTTCATGACCATCGGTATCGCGCTGGGCTCTTGGTGGGCCTACTATGAACTGGGCTGGGGTGGCTGGTGGTTCTGGGACCCTGTTGAAAATGCTTCCCTCATGCCTTGGCTCTTCGGCACGGCCCTGATTCATGCCTTGATGGTGACCGACAAGCGCGGAGGTTTCAAAGCCTGGTCTGTGCTGTTGGCCATAGGCGCATTTTCTTTGTGTTTGCTGGGGACTTTCCTGGTGCGCTCAGGCGTTTTGACTTCTGTTCATGCGTTTGCGTCTGATCCTAAGCGCGGCGTTTTTATTTTGATTTTCTTAGTCCTTGTGGTGGGTATTTCCCTCACCCTTTTTGCTTGGCGCGCACCCAAAGCGACCCTGGGCGGCAAGATCGCCTTGGTCTCGCGAGAGTCTATGCTGCTGGCCAACAGTGTGTTGTTGGTGGTGGCCACGGGCGCTGTCTTGCTTGGTACCATTTACCCGCTGATCATTGACGCCATGAATTTAGGCAAGCTCTCAGTCGGTGCGCCGTATTTCAACGCGGTGTTTGTGCCCTTGATGGTGCCTGTCATCTTCCTCATGGTTCCCGGAGGTATTGCGCACTGGCGGGAGTCCAGGGGCAAAGAGCTGGGTCGCCAGATGCGTTGGCCTGCGTTGGCTGCCGTGCTGGCTGCTGCTGCGATTTTGATTTTCAGCGAGCGTGGCACCTGGCTCACGGCCATGGGTATGGCCTTGGCCGCCTGGGTGGTGGTGGGCTTGTTGGTTCAAATTGTGGCGCGCCTTCAAAAACCGGGGCGCATTGCACTTTCATTTTGGGGCATGCATTTGGCCCACCTTGGGATTGCTGTGGTGGTCGTGGGCATCACATTGGTCAAAGGCTATGAAATTGAGCGCGATGTGCGCATGGGGCTGAACGACACCGTCAGCATAGAAAACTACAGCTTTGAATTGGTGGGTCTCAATGAAGTCAATGGCCCCAACTACAAAGCGATGCGTGCAACGGTGAATGTGACTAAAGATCAAAAACCGCTCGAGGTCTTGTACCCGGAAAAAAGAAGATATTTTTCGACGGCCATGCCCATGACCGAGGCCGCGATTGACGCCGGCCCCTTGCGGGACTTGTATGTTTCACTGGGCGAAGCCATAGAGGGTGACAAGCCGCAGTGGAGTGTGCGTGTTTACTACAAACCTTTCGTGTCCTGGCTTTGGTACGGCGCTATTTTGATGGCCCTTGGTGGATTGCTGGCTGTGAGTGATCGCCGTTATCGCAAGTCTGCTTTAAGCGCAGCCTCCTGAGTTAAAGCGATTTCGATGAAGAAATTTTTTATTCCGCTCGGAATTTTCTTGGTGTTGGTAGCTTTTCTGGCCATTGGACTCAATCGCAACCCCCAGGAGATCCCGTCACCTTTGCTGGGTAAGCCGGCGCCTCTTTTTTCATTGAGTACATTGGATGCTGGCGGCGTCAAGTTTGGACCGAAAGACATGAAGGGCAAGGTTTGGATGCTCAATGTCTGGGCCACATGGTGTGTCGCTTGTCGTGACGAGCATCCCTTGCTGGTGGCTTTGAGCAAAGCCAACCAATTGCCTATTGTGGGCTTGAACTACAAAGAAGTTCAAGCGCAAGATGCGCCAGCTGGACGTCAGCTCACGCCGGAAGAAAAATTGCGTATTGCGCGTGAGCGCAGTGCAGTTTGGCTGCAGCGTTTAGGTGATCCCTATGCCGTTTCGGTGTTTGACCTTGATGGCCGAGTTGGCATTGACTACGGTGTTTACGGCGTTCCTGAAACCTACATCATTGACAAAGAAGGCGTGATTCGTTTCAAAAAAGTGGGGGCCGTGACGCTGGAGACGCTGCAGTCCCAAATTCTGCCTTTGTTGCAGAAGTTAAATGCCTCCTAGGTTGAGTCGAAGGTCGCCATGAAATCAACTTATCTTCTGCTCAAGACCCTGTGCGTGGCAGCGTGCCTGGTGCTGTCCGGTGTGACAACGGCGCTGGCCAAAGAAGCATTGCCTATGGCACAAGATCCTGTGCTTGAAAAACGCCTGATTCTTATCTCCGAAGAGTTACGCTGCCTGGTTTGCCAGAACGAATCACTGGCATCTTCACGCGCAGAGTTGGCCAACGATTTACGCGAAGAAGTGCGAAAACTCATTACACAAAACCTAAGCGATCAGCAGATCAAAGACTATTTGGTCACTCGCTATGGCGACTTTGTTTTGTACCGTCCGCAAGTCAAGCCCCTGACCTGGGTGCTGTGGTTCGGGCCTTTTTTACTGCTGGTTGTCGCTCTTTGGGGCATGTTTTCTTACGTTCGACAACGTCTGTCTGCCCAGACGACAGTTGTGGCATTGAGTGAAGCAGACAGGCACAAGGCCCAAGCTATTTTGAACTCAGGAGACGCTCCATGATGAGCACCATGCTCTTTATGCTGCTCGCTTTGGCAATGTGCCTTTGCATTGCGGCAGTATTCATTTGCATCCTGATTCGTCAGCGGCCTGTGCGCACTTCTGCAAGCCAGGCCAAGCTCAATGCCAGTGTCTATCGCGCTCAAATCTCGGATCTAGACCATGAGCATCAAAGCGGTCATATCAGTGCGCAAGAGTGGCAGCAAACACGTGACGAGCTGAGCCAAAGACTGCTGGAAGACACATCGGTTGGTGATGACCCCGGCGCCCGAAAAGAAAAGCCCGCACTGTGGACTGCGCTTTTGATCGGATTGACCTTACCTTTGGCCTCTCTGAGTCTGTATCTTTGGGTGGGAGAGCCACAGGCGCTTCAAGCGACGGCGACTGAGTCGCCTGAAAAAGCAATGCAGGCGGAGTTGTCCGGCATGGCGCAGGCTTTGGCCAAAAAACTGGAGGCGAACCCGGATAACCAAGAGGGTTGGGTGATGCTGGGACGCAGTTACCGCACTTTAGAAAAATACGACATCGCTGTGAGTGCTTACGACCGCGCCTTGAAACTCTCTGCAGACGATGATCTGAAGCTCGAGCGTGCAGAAGTGCTTGCGCTGAAGGCGCAGGGCAACTTTGAAGGTGAGCCGTGGAATGTAATTCGCGAAATTTTGAAAAAAGATCCGCAGCAAAAAGGTGCGTTGTTGTTGGCCGGCAGTGCCTCCTATGCGCATGACAAATATGCCGATGCGCTGCGTTACTGGCAGCAAGCACGCAAGCTGCTTGCTGCAGATCACCCTGATGTGCCCAGCCTGGAAGGCGCCATCGCTACCGCTCAAAATAAACTTGGCTTGCCTGTGACGCCCGCAACAAGTTTGCCGCCTCAAGCGCCTGCTGCAGCTTCCAGTGCCGGCGCCACTGCGTCTGTTTCTTCAGGGACGCAGGCGGGTTTGAATATCACTGGGCGGATCAGTCTTGCTGCTGCCTTGAAAGACAAGGCCAGCCCGGCGGACATGGTCTATGTGTATGCCAGCCCTGCCAATGGTGATCGCATGCCCTTGGCGATATTCAAAAGCACTGTGGCAAAGCTTCCTTTGAACTTCACCTTGGACGACAGCACCGCCATGCTGCCTGAGCGCAAACTCTCTGGTGCAGGCGAGGTGATTCTTAAAGCGCGCATTTCCAAATCGGGCAACGCCATTCCCCAGTCGGGTGACTTGACCGGTACTTTGGGGCCTGTCAAAGTCGGCGCCAAGGGTTTGATATTGGAAATCAAAGACCAAATTCCTTGAAGCTGCTAGTGCTGGGCCGTTCGAGTTGACTTCTCTTGGAGATCGTCTTTGGGAGGGCCCAAATCGGGCTTCGAAGTCTTGAATTCGGCTACAATGCGAGGCTTAGCGGCTGTAGCTCAGTTGGATAGAGTACTTGGCTACGAACCAAGGGGTCGTGGGTTCAATTCCTGCCAGCCGCACCAGAACAATGCGTTCTAGAACAACGGGTTAGCTCCTAAAGGGCTAGCCCGTTGTTTTTTGTGCGAGGCCCGGGCTAGCGTCGGGCTAGCATGAGAATTAAAGATGGGCGGGGCTGCAATGCTTCTCGACCCCCGGCCTACACAAGCGGCGCGTGTAGGGGGGAGGGGTCTTGGCCGTTGCAAATAAGTTGCTGTACCCGCTTTTACTCCTAAAAAGGCGGTGTCCGGCTTGCTTCCCCCCGCTTTGGCTTAGCTACCCCTCAACTAAGAGCAGGGTTTTTACCCAGTTTGTCGATCGATCAAAGGTGCCAGAATGGTAACAATTCAGTAGAAAAGTACGTGAGGCACACAAAACTGGGGCGGCGAAAAAAGGGCCGATATCGAGCTTCGTGTCCGTCTTCAAATGGTTTGAGACAGATGGGCTAATTTCTTAAAGGAGAGATTGGCTCAATGGTTTAAAGTTTAAACGGTTTCAAGTTGGTGTTGTAGCCTTCTGCTTTGGATTGTTTGCTC
>Ga0214921_10004879_pt1 | contig 19366 bp, 42 predicted proteins | sample LL1505_MetaG_FD_177992 | JGI IMG/M metagenome (GOLD analysis project Ga0214921, IMG submission 177992) | Freshwater microbial communities from Lake Lanier, Atlanta, Georgia, United States - LL-1505 | ecosystem: Environmental > Aquatic > Freshwater > Lake | place: USA: Georgia | collected... | reverse complement strand
TCTTTTGATCCAGAAGCGCTTAAAATGTACGATGGCAGTTATGGCATTGGTAAAGAGCACGATAAGAAGTATACATAATACAAAGCGGTCTCCGGCGTCATCCCGCTCTATAAACTCTGCTGCCTATGCTAACTAACATAGGAAAATAAAATGGCAAAAAAATATATCTCAACTAAAACTTATAAGCAAATTGGACCGGTTGCATACCGTCAGTGGCGAGCTGATAGTCATTGCAATATGGTACATGGTTATGCTCTATCGTTTTACTTTGAATTTGAATCTGATACCCTAGATGTACGCAACTGGGTAATGGACTTTGGAGGGCTACGTCCTCTCAAAGATAAACTTGAAGAATGGTTTGATCATACTTTACTAGTAGCACAAGATGATCCTCATCGTGATGCATTAATTAACTTAGGTAAACTCGGTATTGCTAAGATTACAGAGGTAGAAAAAACTGGTTGTGAGGGCTTAGCAGACTTTTTGTATGAATACATTAATACTATCTTCCTACCAAGTTATGGAGAGAAGGATCGCATCTGGTGCTGTAAAGTAGAGGTACGTGAAACAGATGCTAATATGGCTATGCGAGTCGGGCATCAGGAAGATAATGAGTTTGATGATTAATGTGGCGTTTGTGGGCTAAAGCATTAGGTGAGAAAGGATCAGACGATAATAAGGAGGCAGATAAAATCGCTATCCTAAGAACCGTTATAGTTTTCTCCTATATAATAACTAACTTGTTTATTATAGCAGGTGTTATAAGGCATTGGTAATGACAAAAATTGCGTTAGTAACAGATACACATTTTGGGGCGAGATCAGATTCTATTCCCTTCGATAACTTCTTTAGAAAATTTTATGAGGAAATCTTTTTCCCTGAGATTGATAAGAGGGGTATACGGACTATTGTGCACCTTGGTGATTGTTTCGATCGCCGTAAGTATATCAATTTTAATACCCTGTCTTCTTGTCGTAATTACTTCTTTGACGAGATTAAGAAGAGGAATATCGAACTACATATGATTGTAGGTAACCATGATACCTTCTTTAAAAATACTAATGACGTTAACTCACCTCGACTATTGCTTAAAGACTATGAGTTTAATGTTATTGATTCCCCCTCTGAGTTAGAGTTCGATGATGGGTCTAAGATATTCATGATGCCATGGATATGTACAGATAACTATAATCAAAGTATGGAAGCTATTAAGACTACAGATGCCCAGGTATTGTTCGGGCATTTTGAGATCGCTGGCTTTCAGATGTATAAAGGTCACGAGAACGATGAAGGATTTGATCCTAAAATATTTGAAAAATTTGATCTGGTTTGTTCTGGCCACTTTCACCACCGTAGTAGTGATAGGAACATTAACTATCTTGGAAATCCTTATGAGCTTACCTGGGCGGATTTCGAAGACCCTCGTGGCTTTCATATATTCGACACCAGTGAGAGATCGTTGGATTTTATTCAGAACCCGTTTTCGATCTTTTCGAAAGTATATTACGACGATGAGAAAGTAGATCCTTCTATTGTTGATGTAAGCCAGTATGCTAACCAGCACATTAAGTTAATAGTTGTTAATAAAAAAGATTACTATAAGTACGATCAGTTTATTGAGAGGTTGTATAAGGTTAACCCCTTGGAGTTAAAAATTATTGAGGATCTATCTGAGTTTGAATCTGATGCTCTTGGTGATCAAGAAATAGACTTAGAAGATACTGTTACTCTACTATCGCAATATGTTGATAGTCTTGAGACTGAAGCTGATAAAGATCGCATTAAGACGTTAATGAAGACATTATATGTTGAAGCGCAAAACTATGAAGAAGCATGATAAAATTTAAAGTTATAAGATGGCAAAACTTCCTATCAACCGGCGCGCATCCTACAGAGGTTAGATTTGATAAGTCACCTACTACTCTTATTGTAGGTGAAAATGGGGCAGGTAAATCTACTATCCTAGATGCGCTGTGTTTTGCTCTGTTCAATAAGCCATTCCGCAATATCAATAAGCCTCAATTAGTTAACTCTATCAACGGTAAGAATATGTTGGTAGAGGTTGAGTTCTCTATTGGTAGTAAGGACTATAAGATATGTCGTGGCGGTAAGCCAACGGTATTTGAAATCTATCTCAATGGTGAGTTATTGAATCAGGATGCCGCTGCTAAAGATTATCAGAAGTATTTGGAAGAGCATGTACTCAAGTTAAATTATAAGTCGTTTACTCAGATCGTTATTCTGGGTTCTGCCTCCTTTACCCCCTTCATGCAATTACCTGCCGCACATAGACGTGAGGTAATTGAGGATCTATTAGATATTAAGATTTTTACTGTAATGAATACGGTGTTAAAGGATAAAGCTAACGATGTTAAAGTTAAATTAACCGATTTAGAGAATAAAATTGAACTGGGTAAATCTAAGGTAAAAATCCAGCAGGACTATATTAAGACTCTTGAAGAAGACAAGCAGAAGAAAGTAGAAGATGTACAAAAGCGAATATCTGAAGCGAATGCAGAGATTGCACAACTGCAGCTCAACGTTGCGACGGAACAAAGCGGGGCGAGCGATCTGGAATCCAGTATTGGGGATGGAGCCGAAAAGCGCCACAAGCGTATTGAAGTGGGAACTCTCCTTAGAAAACTATCCGAGCGAATTAAGACACAGGAGAAACATGTATCGTTTTATGACGAACATGATGTATGTCCGACATGCAACCAATCTCTGGAAGCAGAAGTCAAAGAGAATGCAAAAGCGGCTCACCAACATAAAATTAGTGAGATTGAAGTCGCAGTTCAAACCCTTACCGAACAACTTGACGCTATTGAGACACGACTTGATGAGATTGCTCTTGTCGAAGAGAAGATCGCTCAACATAAAAGCGCTATCATTAACCTCAATACCCGAATCATTGCCAGTCAGAACTACATCCAGAAGCTCAACCAAGACATCCCTACTGCTGGAGCGGATGTATCTAAGCTTGCTGAAGAGCAGTCCAAGCTCAAAGCAATTGCTAAAGAGGTGGTCGTTCATTCGGAAGCAAAAAGCACATTGGTTGAAGAAAGGCACTATCTTGAGATTGCCTCTTTACTCCTTAAGGATACCGGGATCAAGACGAAGATTATTAAACAGTACCTACCGGTCATTAATAAACTAGTCAATAAGTACTTGCAGGCTATGGACTTCTTTATCTCGTTTGAGATTGATGAGGCATTTAACGAGAAGATTAAGTCTAGGCACCGCGATGAGTTTAGTTATGCATCGTTCTCAGAAGGTGAGAAAGCTAAGATCGATCTGGCTCTATTGTTTACTTGGCGTACTATTGCTAGAATGAAGAACTCAGCCTCTACTAATCTATTAATGTTAGATGAAGTGTTCGATGGTTCGTTAGATATCAACGGTACAGACTTTGTTATGACTATCCTAAATACTATAGGAGAAGATAATAATATCTTTATTATCAGTCACAAAGACGCTTTGTTTGATAAGTTTAGATCAGTAATTAAATTTGAGAAGCATCAGAACTTCAGCAGGATTGCAAAATGATTATTAAAAAAAGTGAATTAAAATTACTTCCAGTTAATGAGTTGAATCAAGGGTTTGCCTCTAAGTTCAATTTTGAGGAACAAGATGCATCGATGCTTACTAACATTATGTTTGACAGGATGACAGAAATGGGAGGGGCTGCTCTATCTGCCCCTCAGGTAGGTCTGGATATGTGTATGTTTGTAATGGGTGTAGATCATGCTAGGGTTGAAGTGTTTAACCCTACAATTGTTTCATACTCCAAAGAAGAAGCTTTAATGAATGAAGGTAGTCTTACATTTCCAGGTATCTTAGTAATAGTAAAAAGGCCAATTGCTGTTACAGTTGAATATTACAATAAGAATGGTGAGTTACAGCAGAACGAGTTTCAAGGGTTAACAGCTAGAATATTCCAGCATGCCTTTGATCATCTACAAGGTACGACTATAAAAGACAAAGTATCAAAATTAAAATGGGATCTGGCAACCAAACGTCTAAGTAATTATAAACAAAAACTAGTCAAGAAATATACCCAGAAAAAACTTTTTGAGATTAAGAAAGCAATGGAGGAACAAACAAATGGCCATTCCTAAAGAATATCTAGATTCAGATTTTGATTTTGGTTTTTCAACAACAGAGAACGACATAGTATCTGTACATCCAGCTGTACAACCGGCTCCTTCAGAGGACGTTGTTGCCCCTGTTTTGGAAAAGTTAGCTTTTCTTGAAAATTCTCTTGCTATAGCACGTGAGACTTTAGACCGCTTAGAGCAGGCAGGAACTCCAACCTTAGATACAGAAGAGTATAAGGCGCTGATAGAAAAAGATGTTAAAGCAAAACTTATTGCTGTAGAAAAAATGATCTTACCTCTTCTGGTTAACTTAATGAAGAACCCTGAAAAGGATACAATTAAGTGGCCAGGACGTGCGCCTATTATTGAAAAACAAATTGAGAAAATTTTAGCAATCACGAGAGCATAATGACTATATCCCCCCGCCTTTCCGATAAAGACGTTAAGAAGTATGTCAGTGCCATTATTAATCAAATGGCAAGAGCAAGCTTTAGACCCTACGTTGTAATCGGTCTTGCAAGGGGAGGAATTGTTCCTGCGCTGCTAGTAAGTCATTACTTTGATTGTGAGTGTTATATCAGGAACAAAGAAGAGACGCTATTTGATGTAGAGTTTCCTCAACGAAGCATTCTTGTTATTGATGATATTAATGATTCAGGTAATACTCTTACAGCGGTTAATCACGAGTTATATCAAGACTTAGAGTTAAGAGATATTAAGTACGCTACTCTAATTAATAATGAATCATCTTCATTCACAGTTGATTTTTCTGGAATAGATTTCAATCGTCTTGAGCAAAGTGATTGGTTTGATTTTCCTTGGGAGAAATGGTGGGCTTCTTAATCTCTCTAAAACAATAAAGACCTGCCTCTGTAGAGTAATAATCTCTTCCTAATTGATACCCTGGGGGCAGGCTATTTCTATCTCTAACTCTTGTCTCTTTATTTGATCGTGAGTCATATGCCCAATAAGAGTCTTTCGTATGCTGATTACCTAACTTCTTCTCAGCCATTACATCTTTGGTATCAGCAGTATGCCTCTTACCCTGAAAGTTAGATCTACCTTTTAACCCAGCTGATATCTTCAGCTTTGTGGCCTCGTCTCTAGGCTTACCCATCTTAGCCTCTGACATCTTACGCTTGGTCTCTTCAGACATTGGTTTACGAACGATTTGATACCACTCTATAATCTCATATTTACTATAACGTCGTAACAGTCTAGTTTTTATAATGTCTATAGCAGAATTATCTCTAATAGAATTTAGTAACTCGTAACGATAGCCGTACTTCATTCTTACCTTTTCAACAGGCTGGTCAGAAATTAAAATTGTCTTAGTTACGTCGTAACAGTAGAAGTGAATCATTAATTAGTATATAATTGGTCCTATCAATATTTAGGAGTCAAATATGTTTCCAGCTGGCAAGTACTATGTAGGTGATTTGTGTTATGTAATGCATGATGAATGGGATGAGGTATGCGGTTTGTTCTTTAAGGGCCGAGATGACCATGGATGCAATCAAGGCGTTTTTGAGTTGAAGGATGGTCGTAGGTTTGCATCGTTTAATACGAAATATGGTGATGGAGCTTACTTTGACCAGAACGGTGAAGAGTATGGAGTAGACGCTGGGCTGATTGGCTGTATTGCTTTGAATGATATTGACTTAAATGCTGATGGTAATTCTACCCGAGGCGGTCAGATTATTCAATTTGATAGCGATTTTACCGTTTCAGGAGGAGATCGTTATGAAAATCGCCGTGATTGGGATGGCGAAATTCGTATCGGTCATATTGTAATTAAAACCGATGATGACGAGTATTGAAAAGCCTAAATATTAGGAAATAATACTTGGAGAACCAATGAAGTCATTTAAATCTATCAGAGAAAGTAATTCGGTAGAACCTGGTGTGTCAGAAATAGACGATGTCCAGGATGACCCTATGTCTTTTGTAGAAATCAAACCTAAAAAAACTAAAGCTGTTAAAGAGGGTATTGTAGATACTGCTGCAAAGGCTAAAGCTCGCATCTTTAGCTCTGTTAATAATAAGAAGAATGAACTTTATAAAAATGCAGTAAAAGAAGATATTCTTCGAGAAGCAGTCTCTGTAAAGAAGGAAAAACATTCCTGGGGAACTATGATGACTGTTCATCATGGCTCTGATACCTCCTATCCTCTACATCCTGAGCACCAGTCTGCTATTAAGAAGCTAAGACCTGGTATGAAAACTACGTTTAAAGATGAGACTAACTCTACTGTGCATGCTCACCGTGAAGGAGATACAGTTCATTTAACAAGACCAAAAACTTCCTCTACAAAAACATCCATTGCTCACAGACATTTTAATGAAGAGACAGTTGTAGAAACCAAGGGTGCTCCTAAAGGCTTTCATTTTACCAAAGATGGTAAGCTTAAACGAGGTGATGCTGATCAAGACGGTAATGGCGGACCTATGCTTCGTTCCGACCCATTGGACAAATTACGAAACAAAGTTCCTCCAGTTTCAGAAAAAGCAGAACATGTGGATGAGGCTCAAATGTCTAATCTAGAGATTCAACATGCCGTTAATCTCCATAGCATGTTAAAGAACAATAATCCTATTATGGCTCATAGCAATTCAACAAAGAATGCTCATATTAGTATGGTTAAAAAACATGGTTCCAGCTGGAGAAAGAAAGCCGGTATTTTAGAAGAGACAGAACAAATGAACGAAAAACTAACATCTAAAGATATTAAGATGGCTGTTGGTGTAGCTAAAGATAAACGCTATGCTGGAGGTAACATGACAGGAGCAGTTAAGACAATGGAAAAGATTAAACCTGGTCTCTCTAAGCACCCAAGAGTGCAGCAAGTACTTAAGTCAACCAATGAGGGTATTGACTTTTTAAAAGTATGGGAAAGTATTAAGCCGGTTCATGAGGCTATTAAGACAACTCATGAAGATCCTTTAGTAGTTGTAAGGGATGCTGAAGGTCATATTCATACCCATGCCAACCTCTCTGTTGCTAACGGTATACATGGTACAGATGTAAAGCATCAAGCAATCCATTCTGGTAAACCAGTTCAAGCTGGTAAGTTTACATTTGAACTATCACAGCACCATGACGGTGCCTTGAAAGAAGATGCTCCTTTTGATCCTGTTGCTCATAAGAAAGAACTCGATAGATTAATGGCTAAACATATTGAAGCTCACAAAGCAGTTTCAAAAGCATTTGCAGATATGAAAGCCCAAGGCAAGAGACCTAGTTTTGATATTCCTGAGAATAAAAAGCTTAACGATATCAAGCAAGAAATTGCTCAACACAGGGCTAAAGTTCCTCAAGGTCCTGCCGCTAAGCCCGGTAGCCCTGAACATTATTACGCCAGTAAAAAACCTGGTGAATATACTGGAGACTAATTAGTTCCTTTGGTCCTTTTAGCCCGGTCTTTATGGCTGGGCTTTTTTTTAGCTATTATAATGTATAAATGACTGATGAAGAACTATCCGCAATCTATAATGAATTTTTAAACTTCTTTAATAATAATGTTCCCAGTATGGAACACGAACCTATTCGGTTCAAATATTTCGTTAAGCTATTTCTTTACTGTAGGAGAAAATAATGGATGAAGAAGCCAAAATCAAACACTCTAAACGTATTCTTCAAAAAGAGAATCATATTAAGAGACAATTAAAAATAGCTAAAGCACACAATATACCAGTAAAAGAACCTCACACACTTCAAGATCATTCAGCTGTTACTTGTGGTGACTCTAACTGCGTAATGTGTGGTAATCCAAGAAAGTTTTTTAAAGAACCCACCGTTCAAGAGAAATCATTTAATCAAACGCAACTGTGGGCTGAATGACGTAACGTAACAGTTGACGTAACTACCGAATTAGCATATAATTCAGACATTGATTAGGAGAACTTAATGTCTGAATGGAAATACTTTTTTAATGATGTACAGGTTACTGAAGCTGAGTACAAGGATCTAATGTCTGGCTCACATCCTGATATTCCTGCAAAGTTTCATATGACTAAGCCAGTTGAGTATATTACTGATAAGTCTGCAAAAACTGCAAAGAGAATGCCTAAGAAAGTGGTAACTAATGTTTCTTCAGGTAAGTCTAAGATAGAGCAAGCTATTGAGATTGTAAATGAACTAAAAGGTACTTTAACTAAGGACCAGCTCATTACTCAACTCCAGCTCAAGCTCGGCGATATTACCAAAGGTAATGCTACAATTTATTATAACAAAGCAATTGCTCGAGGAGCAAAATGAGAACAATTTATATCGATATGGATGGAGTAGTTGCAGACTTTGATACGTTTGTCTCTACCCTTCTTGGTAGGCCGATTGGATGGGGTGCATCTCAAGACCTATCTGACGAAGAATGGAAGAAACTTGCATCTGTTGAGAACCTTTATTTTAAGCTTCCTATGATGCCTGATGCAACAAAGCTTGTAGCTTACATTAAAAGTTTGAACACAAGATTTTATGCTGAATTTTTGACCGCTATTCCTCGTCGTACTACTATTCCTTCTGCTCAAGCAGATAAGCAAGCATGGATTACAAAGTATTTCCCTGGTATGAAGATGAATATTGGACCCTATAGCCATGATAAGCAAAAATGGTGTACCCCGGGTGATATTTTGATTGATGATCGCCCGTCTAATATCGAGCAATGGACGGCGGCAGGAGGCATTGCAGTCTTCCATACTGGGGATGTAGATGCAACGATTAAGTATCTTAACAAGGTGCTTATAAATGAGTGAAGAATTTGAGTTTGACTTCCCTTTTGAAGTTAACTATGAAAAGGTATTTAAAACCAACAGCGTTCTACCTATGGCAAGACTACTTGCAGCTACGCTCATGGAGAACCCCTATATGACCGTTGGCATGTATATGCAAAAGGCAAGGGATAAGGAGCTAGCTTTAATTATGGAAATCTCAGAGGATGAGGAAGATGAGCGTATGAGTGATATACTTCTTATGGCTGAAATGTTAGCAAGAGCCGAAGGAGTTGATACACCTGATATTGAAGCAGTTCAAGGTCATCTTCAGTCTTTTATATCCTTTGCTGCTATTGCCTCCCTTCATCGTAAAGATCTGGTAGATGCTCGATACGAAAATATGTCGTTTGGAGAAGAATTCCATCAGCACTTTATAGCTAAAAGGAAGCCAAATGTCTGACGGAGGTAAGGGGTCTAAGTCTCGCCCTCTGGGTGTTGAGTATGATAAATACAGTAGTAACTGGGACACTATTTTTCGTAAGTCTCCTAAAGAAATAGATGACGCAGTTATAGAAGACGAAGCCTTTAAAATAATAGAAGAAAGAAACAAAAATGTTATATCAGATCAAAAGCCTGACTGATAGCTTTTTTAGTTTGTTAAATCAAGACCCCGTACGCCCGCACATACCACATACACAGAGACTTGGCGATAGCAAGGACATTTTTGTCCTTAGAGATGATGAAAACAAAGCAAAAGCTATCACGTGTGTATCGTATCAACCATCTATTCCTACTTCCGAGAGTGAGTTGTTCTTAGACGGAAAAGCCGACACCGCGGTATTTTATACCATCTGGAGTTATGTTCCTGGGGCAGGAAGAAACTTAATCTTTGATGCAGTAAAACATATCAAAGAAACTAAACCAGAAATCAAACGATTTGTTACTCTTTCTCCCAAGACAGAGATGGCAAAGAAATTTCATCATAGAAACGGTGCGATTACCTTCAGGGAGAATCAAGAATCCGTTAACTACGAGTACTGTTGATAAACGTAACTAGTTATAGTTACTTTTGAACCCGTAACGTAACAGTTGCGGGTTTCCTTTTTTTGGTCTATAATAGATACATCTTAAGGAGATAATGAAATGCAAGATTACTTTAAAGCCAAGTTTACATGGGATTACGATGACAAGCGTATGCGTTACGATGTGACTGAATGGGGTACGCCTATCAATGGAACCCGAATCGGTAAAGTTGTATTCCATTCAAACGTAAAAGAAGAATGTATTGCAATGGCTGAAGAATACAACTATAATAACGAGTGTGAAGAGTGGGTTTTGTTTAACAATCAAGAATGTGAGTTCGACGTATGAAATTGTATATCTTTACCCAGAATCAAGAGAACTACGGTGCCCATGATTGGGATGGCGAGGGGGAGGTTCCTCAGTATTGGAAGATGAAAGGCGGTACCGATTATATCGTTGATATCGAAGGCTTTCGTTGGAACGATACGTTTGCCGATAAAAATCTTCGTATGATCGTAGATGAACTCCGTTTCATTATCGATGAGTCTAACGATTTCTATCGTAGTAATATTATCGGCTTTGAGAAGGTCGAAGATGACTTTATGACTGAGTTTGAGCAGTCACAATTGGAATATGAAGGTAAGGTCATGTACCCTGCCATTCGTAAGTCTTATAACGAAATGATGTTGGTTAACTCGGAGAATGTATAATGTCTTATTTGTATGATAAATTGAACTCTCTTCAATGGGAGATTAACGAAAAAGTCGAAGCTATTATCGATGAGATGCGAGAAGTAAAGCCAGAAGAATTACACTTAGATAATCGTTCTGCCTATCGTTTGTATGTAGACGAAGAATATATTGCTGTACAAAAAGGTTCCGACCTTCGTACTCTTAGGTATTACGGTGGCTTTGAATATGTAAGTGAAGAATACGTTCAAGAACTGGGCGACTATGTATTTTATCATGCAGAAGACGAACGTGTAGCCGGTCACCTGGGAGAATACTTTCAAGCTCAAGAAGATAAAGAAAACGCATAATGGAATACCATCCCAATCGCTGGTTAATGGTTCGTCTTACTACTAATAGTAAAAGTCATTATCGTATCTTTGCTACTTGGTCGGGAGGCTATTTAGATGGTGATTCCTGGAAATTAAACTCAGGAGTAGTTCAGGTAACAGAAACGGAAGACAAGTATTCTTTTCATGGGTTTTCAGGTTCCTTGTATGTTTGTCGCAAAAATAGCTACGGGTCATCAGGGTACGGTATTGGAGTATTAGATGATCTTATTAAAAGATCTCTAAAACAGGGCACCGTAATTGAGATTCTTCCTGAAGAGACTGACTTTATGTCACTTGACTATGAATAGGTTTCGTAATAGATTTTCTGCCTTTCAGGTATTCAGCGCTATATGTATTTTGTTTTTTAGCGTTCATCTGGTCATTGGGTATTTTTATTGTGTCTATTCTGAATATGCCAATTGCCCGGGGTATTTTGATACTCATGATGAGGAAGATGAATCTGAAGATTTGACGACTAAATATCATACTTTAATAAGGAATATATGATACGAGTTACCAGGGATATTATCCTTCAAGTTAGAGAGTTAATGGGTAGGGGCTTAGATAGTATAGAAATAGCTCACCGATTGCATATCGATGTAGACGATATTCGGATGGTAATTGATGTAATAAACAATTTGTTTACTTGAGAAAGATTTGTTATGTGGAGAAAAAGAGAAATTATGGAATTACAGAACAAAGCTTCTATTTCAGCGTTGGTAGATGAAGTTCCTACCGATACATCGGGTAAGTGGGTAAATAAGGAAGATCTGTACCCCTTTGCATCAGCTGTAGCTGATTACGTGCTTACAAGAGTTGAAAAGAGTTTAGATGATTCCAACCTTTAAAATAACGGTAACAGATGAATTTCATCAAAACTTTGTTTATGAAACTAATGACAAAGAAGATATATTAGATAGAGTCGCCCTCTGGCTATCTAATCTAGATGATACTCCTATCTACGATATACACATTGAGGTAAATCCATGACAGTAATATTTACTTGTGGTCATAAGGCTAAGGATGAGGAAGAAGGATTTGTTATTTCTACCAAAGCATATTCAAGAAAGAATGAAAGAGCGGTTGAATATAGAACGGTATGTATCAACTGCTATAGTTTCTTTGAAGAAGAAGGTAGGATTTTATACAGTGAGTCAGAAGTTATAGAATGGCTGGAAAACCCCTAAAAAAGTAACTATTTCAAGGTAACTAAGATGAGAAAGAGCGACGTAGATAAAGAAATCGAACGTATGATTAAAAGTAGGGAGAAGGATATGGGAAAAGGACTTGAAATTGACTACGATACTGCCGATAGGTTAACGCTTCTCAATTTAAAGGATCATAGGAAGATCTTAAGTAAGGAACTAGAAGATTACTTTAAAAAAGATAAGTGGCTTCATCCAGAAGACGTGGTAAAGAATGCCGAGATGATTAAGGCTCTAGAACTCCTTATTCCTTATTATGGTGGAACCAATGATTAAGATAGAAAATTGTAAGCAAAAGCCGGCAAAGGGAACTAAGGGATACCTTATCTACACTATGAATGACGAGTATGTGTTCAGGGTATATAAGGAAGATCATAGCTTCATTGACTATGATATCTTACATTGCGATCTGGAATTAACTATAAACGACGATGATGCAACGTTCTATGAGTTCGAGGACGGGAGAAACATCTTGGATCATAGCTACGAAATGGCAGGAGAAAGCCATCATTCAGATAAAGGTTACGAGTTAGGTACGGAGGAAGGCTATAAGGAATTTGTAAAACAAAGGAATAAGAATGATTGAAATCTTTATACCAGTACTATGGATCTGTATTAATGCCAGGTGCGAGTTTATGCAATCGGATGGTTTTTATTTTATTAAGGAAGAGGTATGCATGGCGTCGTTAGAGGTACAAAAACAACGTATGCGAGATTTGGTTAAGCAAGCAGGACAAGGAACCATTACAATGCTTGAAGGTGTTTGTGTGGATGTAAAGCTTAAGACGGTAGATGAAGGAAAGCAAGTATAAGGAATAAAAAATGAAAATAGATAGTATTAAAAGACATAATCTTGAGGTAGAAAGAACGATGAAGGCAAACGTGGACTATAGGAGAGAAGAAGACTATAGAAAGAATGTAGAAAAGAAGAACTTTGATAGGATAATTGCCGAAAGAATACAAAGAAATATTAGATTGGGTCTGGATAAAGGAAGGCATATAGATGTGTATGTCTAATGAGTTTATCTTTATTACCTTTATGGTAGTAGTAATAGGTGTGGTGCTATGGGATATAAAGAAAAACGGTGAATAATTAGTAAGTTTACCTTACTATATTTTATTTTAAATTGGTATGTATTTATAGGGAAGAAAATAAAGATTTGCCGCCCTCTTAAACGCATTCCCAAAACCGGCCCCTACTTTATCTCTATTAGTAAATGTAACTATAATATATGCAGAATAAAGGGCAAATTAACTAGTTACTTTTGCACGATGAATACCCAACCGTAACGTAGGGGTATTACTTGACGTTTCGTTGGAACTCGACTATAATCATTACATGAACAACGAAAAAGGAACCAAAATGACAGAATTCGAAACTAAGTGCTACGGTATATCCGAGCAGGGTATCCGTGAACAGTACATGGAATCTTTTACCGCCAGGCACTCTGGCCTGGAGATGGTAGTGATGGGTATCATGTCCGATTGCCAGGAGATGCTAGCCATGAATAACCCTACTGTGCCTTCTCCACGTTCTACTGAATATGTTCGTAAGCAATTAAACATTGCTAAGTTCATCTTATCTGAAATGATGGATCAAAAGGAGTCTGTATGAAAGAATTGAATCAATATGTGGCTCAGAAGAATAAGTGGAATGCTATCTTCATGGGTGATCAGTACTTTCTTAATTCTGCTTTAGACCGCCAGGCAATTGCTGCATGCATTGAAGCTGATCTCTCACCAGAGAATTTGACTTGTGATGGTGAGTTGCCCCGAGCACAAATAATTACCCGCAAACGTTTGCTGGAGAAGGCTGCCGAGCAATTGCTGGAACTTGATCCCTCTGTGAAAATGTACGAATTTTATACTGGAGAATAATATGAGTAGAATGTCTGAATTGCACATGATCATCGTAGATGCTATTGCCTGCGATCTTTCTGAAGACTTGATCATAGATCTGATGGTCGAAGAAGGCCTGCCACGTGAAGCCTGCCCCGAAATCTTGCGTGTTTTTAAACAAGAGGAGTCTGTATGAGAGATTGGAGAGATCTAGACATGTCATGCGAAACCATGACTCAGGCAATGGCTCTGGATATCATACAGAAAGAGGCAACTCAAATGGGCCTTCCCATGCTGGAAACCCTGACCTGGATGACCGATAACTACGAAGAACTGGATTCTATCGAAAAGGTCGCCTATCGTACGGCCATGCGTGGATTCCGCCGCCTTCTGGCACCTGCATAATAACCATACGTAAAGATCCGGTATTACTTGACCTTTTGCTGGATCTAGACTATAATAAGACATCTTAACACGCACACATAAGGAACTATATGACTAAAGTAACTAACCTTTCTAAAGCCATCGAAATTGTTAAAACTAACGTGGATGCTCGTATCCCTAAATCTGAGATTCTTTCGATCTTGGTTCAGGAATTGGGTGTATCCCGCTCTAACGCTTTTGTTTATTTCACCAAAGCTTCTAAGGCTGCCGGCTTCACTATCTCTGTGGATACCGGCGCTACTAAGAAGGATGTTCGTAAGTTCAAAGAGTCCATCCAGGGCACCACGGCTACGAAGAAAGCCCAGAAACTGGCCGAAATCGATGCGTTCTTGGCGAATGCTCCGACTGCTAAAGGAAACCCCTTTGCTGCGATGGGTGCCTAATAACCGTACAGTTTAGTCAGGTACTGCTTGACGTAACGTAAGAAATCGGTTATAATTGGACATCGTTTAAAGGGATATATTATGAATACAGAGATCAAGTTTATCGACGGCAAGTTTGTCGGTTTCGTTAACGGTAAATCCGTTGTTAAGTCTACTTCTAAGTACTATGTTCAGCGTCAGTTGGACGGTCAGAAGTTGGCTTTTCGTGACGCGCCTGCCCCGGTGGTCTCTGAATTCGGTATTAACCAGAGATTTGCCTTTGTTGAGCAGATGGTGGATATGATCGTTCAGAAGACTTTGCCCTCCGCTGTGATTACTGGCGAAGGTGGCCTGGGTAAGTCTTATACGGTTTTGAAGTCTTTAGAAAAGAACGGTTTTACTAATATTACCGATCTGTCTAACTTCGAAGTTGGTGCTAAGATCAATAAGGCTAAGTCCTATACCGTGGTTAAGGGTTACTCGACCGCTAAAGGTCTCTATAGAACGTTGTTTGAGAATAACGGTATGGTCATTGTATTCGATGACTGCGACTCTATTCTTAAGGATGACGTGGCTAAGAACCTCTTGAAGGGTGCTCTGGACTCTTATTCTAAGCGCTATATCTCCTGGATGGCTGATATGCGTGATGATGATCTGCCTAAGTCTTTTGAGTTTACTGGCTCTATCGTCTTTGTATCTAATATGGCTTTAGATAAGATCGATCAGGCTATACGTACGCGTTCTTTGGTGGTAGATCTGACGATGACTGAAGAGCAGAAGGTCGAGCGCATGGAGGTGATAGCTAAGAGCGATGAGTTCTTGCCTGAGATCTCTCCTGTGGCTAAGAGTCATGCGCTTGCCTTCTTAAAGGCTAACGCTGGTAAGATCCCTAATATGTCTCTGCGTAGTTTGATTGCGGTAACGAAGATTGCTAATACTGGTAATCCTCAGTGGAAAGATCTTGCTAAGTATGTTTTAACTCAAGGAAACTAAGATGAACTTTATTAAAGAGCTCGGCCAGGCTATAACTATAGCCTTCTTGGTAGGAGGCCCCTTCTTCTACTATATGCTATTTGTTATGAAGCCCTAATCATGTCCTATACAAAAGAACTTATAGGTGAGGCAGCTGAGATGATGTGTCTTGGCTACACCGACCACGAAATCATCCGCATTCTCCGTATCCCAGCCAGCCAGGCCAATGATCTAATCATTGCCGCGGAGGACTGGAACTACGAAATCGACATGCAGAACCGTGAGGGTGCAGAGTCGTATACAGAAGAGATAGTAGATGACATGGCCGCTTTCTACGGAGAAGATGATGAAGTGCATGTAGTGTACCCGCATGGCGAACCGGATCCGGCTAGCTGGTAGTATAGAAATGATTATTGGGGTACCAGACAACATACAGCTACTTAAAGAGTCTGGTTTAAATGGCTACCTGTATTAGGACCAGCCCCACCCTATACAAAAACAGTAGTACTCACTTTCTCAAAAAAAAGTATAGTTACTCTATCAACCAGGTTTCAGGCACAGTTACTTACCTTTAAGAGAAAAAATTTCCGCGCGCAACAACTCAGTATGCTAGAATTTGCGCGATATATAATTTTATTAAAAAATTTTTGCGCGGAAAAATGGGTGCTATAACAATTTTAAACAAGGATTAATATGTCAGACAGTATAAGGAATTATATTAAATTAAGGAATTATATTTCACCCGATGTATGTGGCTCTCTGGTAGAGGCTATATCTAAGGAGAAATGGAATATGCACCAGTGGACATATCACAATGATATAGCTGCCCCAGGAGATACTTCAACAGAACTGAGTGTGCAGGCGGCCTCTGAGGTGCATAACCACATTGTAATGCCTTATATAATTAATGCATTGCAGGATTATATACACAGCTTTCCCGATTACATAGCCAGTAGAGACTGGTTCAAATACGGGTGTAATGTACGGTTTAACCGCTACGATACCAATACGTTAATGAAAATGCATTTTGATCATATCACCAGTTTATTCGATGGTGAGAGGAAAGGTATACCGGTACTTTCTGTTGTAGGGCTATTGAATAATGATTACGAGGGTGGAGAATTTATATTTTTTAAAGACTATAAGATTGAACTCAAGGTCGGTGATATTATGGTGTTTCCTTCCAATTTTATTTACCCCCACCGTGTAGACCAGATTACCAAGGGTACCAGGTACAGTTTTGTATCTTGGGCATGGTGATAAACAACCCATGAATCAGTACTCATATTACTTCTGTTCCCTGGTAGTAAAGATTGCTTTTGTCATGTTTATCTTATATAATGATCTATCGCCCTGGTGGCTGTTATTACTGCTTATATTATGAAACCTAAAATATTACCTGTATTAGAGATGTGTATTGAGAATGGGTTAGCCTATGGTTATACCCGTGCGTTCAAGCATGATGATAACCCTACCGAGGAATTCATTACCAATACCATAAAAGATAGTATCATGCATGAACTGTATGAATGGTTTGATTTTGAGGAGTTAAAGAATGAATGAACGATTCAAGGAACTAGCCGAAAAGGCCGGGTTCGTAATGTGGGGTGATGAGACCTGGGGACCAGGTAAGGGCAATGTGGATTGGTCATGTGACTATGGGGATGCACTAGTACAATACACCGACCTGGTTATACAGATGTGTGCCGACCATGTTATGGAGTCTTCTGACCGTTATAGAAAAGAATACTTTGCCGCTAAAATATTGGAGTTAAAGCATGAACAAGAAAATTAAAGATGGAATGGTAGCCGTACTTTACTCTCCCGGTTTTGGTGCCGGTTGGTACTCATGGCACAATGTTGAGGAGTTACTTTACGACCCTAAACTGGTAGATATGGTGCTGGAGAAAACCTCGGCGGAGACCATAGACTTGTACTGTAACGAGGTATACGGGAATAAACTATACTACGGTGGTGCCGATGATTTAGAGGTTATGTGGTTACCGGTTGGTACCCATTTCCGTATCCATGAGTACGATGGTGCCGAAAGTATTGAGGTACGTGAAAAGATTAATTGGAGTATAGCATGAACGAACAACTAGATAAACAACTGTGTGAGAAGTATCCATTATTGTTTAAAGACCGTAATGGTGATATGAGAACCACTGCCATGTGCTGGGGTTTTGCCCATGGAGATGGCTGGTTTAATATTATCGATGTTCTCTGCTGGCACCTCCACCATAGGTACGATAACGCCAAGGATCGTTACGAATACCTGGTCACCCGATCGGGCAAGCCCCACTTTGGTGAAAATAGTAAGCACATTGTAATACAAGAAGATATCGATGAGGCAAAGGCTAAAATGGATGAGGAAGCCGAAAAGGTTCCTCTTGTAGTTCAGGTTAAGGAAAAATTCGGCACCCTTCGTTTCTATATCCAGGCTGGTACCGAGGAACATTACAATTATATCTCCTTTGCCGAATCCATGTCCGGGCATACCTGTGAGACCTGTGGTAGTCCCGGTAAACGCCTGGGCCGTGGATGGGTCTATACTGCCTGTGAAGAGCATGCAATAGATGATGATTGGGCAGAGTCTTTGAAGGTAGACCAAGAAGAGTAACGTTACGGTAACAAGTTGATTTTCTCGCTCAAGCCCCTATAATAGGGTATGAGAAGGAGTAATATATTATGATTAAAAGTACCGATAAACTGGTTACGAAGGGTGTATACATGTCCCTTTCGGCCATCTATACCCATACTAAAACTGCCAAGGTCATTGCTCTAATGATCCAGCGTTCTCTACCGGAGTTTCGTAAGCAATTGAATCTACCCCGAGACGTAAAGTTTCGAATTGCACCTATTAAGGCTAAAAATACGAACGGTTACTACGAGGTAGAGAATAATATGGCTACCATTGACTGTCGCCTGGGTTGGGCAAAGGCGTTAGAAGTGATTGCCCATGAACTAGTCCATGCCGAACAATACCATACCGGTAAACTCAAGAAGAAATACGTCCAACGAAAAGGTTGGTTACACCATTGGAATGGTACACCTGGTAAAAAGGGTACTACCTATAAGGCTTACCGTGATCAACCGTGGGAGCAAGAGGCCTGGAATCGTCAGATGTATCTGGCCGAAACTGTTTGCAGAATTTTAGAGGAAAAATATAAATGAATCGTAATGAAGAGATCATGACCATACTCCAGGAGGAGTGTGCCGAGGTGATTCAAGCAGTTTCTAAGGTTCGACGCTTTGGAATGTTAGAAAATCACGCCAATTTAGTGGTTGAACTGTGTGACCTCCAGGCAATGCTTGACCTGATGTATGAATATGAGGTGGTTCACTGCAGTTACGAGCAACGACTTGACAATATCTTCCAAAAACGGGAAAAATTAAAAAAGTTTTCGAAGATTTTCGAAAGTAACAGTTGATTTTATCGCAAAACCGCGCTATAATTGATACATCACAACACAGAAAGGTAATTTAAATGTCACATGAACTTGAAATTCAGAAAAACGGCGAAGCAGACATGGCATATGTCGGTGAAACCCCCTGGCATGGCTTAGGTAAACGCGTCCCCAACGATGTTTCACCAGAGCAGATGTTGAAAGCCGCTAATCTTGACTGGTCTGTCAGTAAAAAACAGTTATTCTT
>Ga0214921_10004878_pt1 | contig 19368 bp, 14 predicted proteins | sample LL1505_MetaG_FD_177992 | JGI IMG/M metagenome (GOLD analysis project Ga0214921, IMG submission 177992) | Freshwater microbial communities from Lake Lanier, Atlanta, Georgia, United States - LL-1505 | ecosystem: Environmental > Aquatic > Freshwater > Lake | place: USA: Georgia | collected... | reverse complement strand
ATTACATCTCCAATGATTACAACTTTTAGCTTACTAAAGTCTATGAAAAGTTGGTCAAAATTTGTCATGATTATTTTTTATTACTTCGCACTGCAAGGTAATACAAAGGGATGCCTAGTAGCGCAATAATAAGTCCGGGCCATGTAAAATTAGGCTTGTAAATGATCAATAATACGCAAAACAAGGTTCCCATGATAACATAAATAGCGGGCAAAATAGGATAGCCTACGGCCTTATATGGACGATCTAGATCTGGTCGTTTTTTACGTAAAATAAAGATGCCAATAATGGTAAGCACATAAAAAATTACTACAATAAAAGAAACCATGTCTAGTAGGTCGCCATATTTTCCGCTGATGCATAAAAGCGCTGCAACCACACACTGCGCCCACAAGGCCCACTCTGGAACTGCGTTTTTATTGAGTGTTGATGCTTTCTTAAAAAACAAACCGTCTTGTGCCATCGTATAGTATACCCTTGCACCTGCTAATATTAAACCATTGTTACAGCCAAATGTAGAAATCATAATCATAATGGCTATTACATAGGTTCCAATATTTCCAAAAATAGCATTTGCAGAAGCTACGGCTACCCTGTCTGCGGGTGCGTGTGCAATATCATTTAAAGGAAGTACGCTGATGTACATGAGGTTAGCAGACACATATATGATGGTAACAATTAAAGTACCTAAAAATAAACTTAGGCCAATATTGCGTTTTGGATTTTTAATTTCACCAGCAATAAACGTAACGTTGTTCCATGCATCACTACTAAAAATAGAACCCACCATAGAAGCCGCGATGGCACCAAAAATAGCAAGCCCAATTACGGGTGTTGTGCTATTGTCTGCAGCAATAGATTTCATGGTCCAAGCGTCCTGCCAATTGGCATGCCAAATTTCTGATTTAGCAGCAAGTAAAAATCCAAAGCCAATAAGACCAAATAAGGAAAGGAGTTTGGTTACCGTAAATGTGGTTTGAATAAGTTTGCCCCCCTGCACACCCTTGGTGTTGATATAGGTTAACAAAATAATAATAGCAATAGAGACGAGCTGTGCTGGATAAATTTTTAATACCCCGGCCTGAAATAGTATGTTGGCATCCGTCATTTCTAGCGCCGGAAAAAAGTAACCAGCAAATTTGCTAAAGGCAACGCCTACCGCTGCAATGGTGCCCGTTTGGATCACCGAAAAAAAGCTCCACCCGTATAAAAAACCAAGCAATGGATTATAAGACTCTTTTAAGTAAACATATTGGCCTCCTGCTTTAGGGAACATGGCACTTAGCTCGCCATAACTTAAGGCAGCTGTAAGGGTCATGAAGCCTGTAATAAGCCATACAACTACAAGCCAGCCTGCAGAGCCTACGTTGCGCGTAATATCGGCACTTACAATAAAGATACCAGAACCAATCATGCTACCTGCAACAATCATGGTGGAGTCTAATAAACCAAGTGATGGTTTAAACGAAGGAGTCGTTGTACTCATAAAAAAGTTTTATTTTTTTGCTTTATACAACTCATTTAGACCCTTTACAAGGTCTGCAGTGATATCGTAGGCTGAGTCTTTGTAATACATAGAAAGCATATCTGAATTATTACCTAAGATAAAAGCATACCCTTTTGCTTTATTGTATTCCGCTAAGTAGTCGGCGATTTTTTTCTTAACGTCCTGCAATTTTTTCATGCTTTCATCTTGCATTTCGTTGTTCATCATCTGCTCTTTGCTCTTAAATGTTTTATCCATTTGTTGAAGCTCTTGTTGTCTAGCATTTACTTCAGATTGAGACATACTTTGACCATTTTTTTGTAGCTCTTGGTATTTGGCAGCAAACACTTCTTTTAACTGGTTCAGTTCATTGTTGTTTTGCTGCGCTTTAGCCTGAATAGAGTTACTTACTTCTTTGTAATAATTGAATTGAGATTCTACAGAGTCAATTTCAAAATAAGCAATTCTAAAATCACCTGTAGCAACTGATTTAGAACCAGCAGCTACTGCAGATTTATTACCGCTAAATTGAAAATAAAATAGAATAGCTACCGCAATTCCTAGAACAACATTTACAATCGTATTGATATTTTTCATGACACTAATTTAAACATTTTATCTATTAAAAAGTAAAAGTAGGAAGTGTTGGCTTCCTACTTTTACAAATATACTAAGGCAATAAAATATTACTCTTCATCATCAAAGCTCATGGCTTCTCTGGTGGTTGCTAATACTTCATATTCTTCTTTGCTTCCTACAATCATGTTCTCGAACTCTTTTTGTCCGGTACCTGCAGGAATCAAATGACCTGTAATTACATTTTCTTTAAGACCTAACATCAAGTCTTTTTTACCTTGTATAGCCGCTTGGCTTAATACTTTGGTGGTTTCTTGGAATGAAGCAGCAGAAATCCAACTTCTAACACCAAGAGACGCTTTGGTAATACCCAGTAATACTGGTGTAGCCGTTGCAGGTTTTGCATCACGCACTTCCACTAGTTTTCTGTCCGAACGGCGTAGAATTGAATTTTCTTCGCGTAGTTCTCTCAATGTTATAATTTGACCGGCTTTGTAGGTTGTACTTTCGCCAGCTTCTGTAACTACTTTTTTATCATAGATACGGTCATTTTCTTCGATAAAGTCAAATCTATCTTCTAGATCCTCCTCTAAGAATTTAGTATCACCAGCATCTACAATTTCAACCTTCTTCATCATCTGACGAACAATTACTTCTACGTGTTTGTCATTGATTTTTACACCTTGTAAACGGTATACCTCTTGGATTTCATTTACAACATATTCTTGAACTGCAAATGGTCCTTTAATAGCAAGGATGGCAGCCGGCGCAATTTGTCCATCAGACATTGGGGTACCCGCTTTTACGAAGTCACCATCTTGAACTAGAATTTGACGTGTTAATGGTACTAAGTACTTTTTAACCATGCCATCTTTAGATTCAACAATGATTTCTCTGTTACCACGCTTAACGCTACCAAATGCAACCACACCATCGATTTCACAAACAATCGCAGGGTTACCTGGATTTCTTGCTTCAAATAATTCAGTTACACGTGGAAGACCTCCCGTGATATCGCGGAGCTTACCTAAAATACGAGGAATTTTAACCATCACAAAACCAGCTTTTACTTCGTCGCCTTCTTCAACAGCGATGTGAGATCCTACTGGTAAGTTGTAATGCTTGTGATCCTTTCCTTCAACAATGATGGTAGGTATTTTGGTTTTATCTTTTGTTTCAATAACCACTTTTTCGCGGTGACCTGTTTGCTCATCGGCCTCATCACGGTAGGTAATACCTTCGAGAACGTTGTCAAATTTGATTTTACCATTTTGCTCAGACACGATAACGTTGTTGAATGGATCCCAAGTGCAAATCACATCACCTTTTTTCACTTCTTGGCCATCTTTAACGTTTAAGGTAGCACCATAAGGAACGTTATTGGTGATCATCAAACGGTCGTTTTTAACATCCGTGATTCTTACCTCACCAGTACGTCCAATTACAATTTTAGCTTTTTTGCCTTCATTGTTTACAGACTCTACCGTACGTAATCCGTCAAATTGAATGGTACCATCAAACTTAGCTACGAGTGTAGATTCGATAGAAGCAGATCCTGCCACACCACCTACGTGGAACGTACGAAGTGTAAGCTGTGTACCTGGTTCACCAATTGACTGCGCTGCAATAATTCCCACTGCATCACCACGTTGAGCGAGGTAACCAGTGGCTAAGTTTTTACCATAACATTTTACGCAAACGCCACGTTTACTTTCGCAAGTAAGTACAGAACGAATCTCTACAGATTCGATACCTACTTCATCAATTTCTTTAGCAACATCAGATGAAATTTCTTCACCAGCATTGATAATTAATTGTTCCGTTACTGGATGGTAAACATTATGTAATGAAGTACGACCTTCAATTCTATCCGATAATGCTTCAATAATATCTTCATTGTCTTTTAATGCAGATGTAGCAATACCTCTTAATGTACCACAATCATCATCTGCAATTACAACGTCTTGAGAAACGTCTACCAGACGGCGTGTTAGGTAACCTGCATCGGCAGTTTTTAACGCTGTATCCGCAAGACCCTTACGCGCACCGTGCGTAGAAATAAAGTAATCTAGTACGTTCAAACCACTCTTAAAGTTAGACAAGATTGGGTTTTCAATTACCTCAGATCCTGCGCTACCACTCTTACGCGGCTTAGCCATTAGACCTCTAATACCTACTAGCTGTTTAACCTGTGTTTTGCTACCACGAGCACCTGAATCAAGCATCATGTAAACAGAGTTAAAGCCTTGCTTGTCTGTTTGCATTTCATGCATCAATGTTTCGGTGATTCTTGTATCTACACGACCCCAGATATCAATAACTTGGTTGTAACGCTCGTTATTGGTAATAAGACCCATGTTGTAGTTTTCCCAAACTTCTTCTACTTCTGCTTTTGCATTTTCAAGTAACTCACCACGCTTATCAGGAACGATAAGGTCGTTTACGTTAAATGATAAACCACCACGGAATGCCATTTTAAATCCTAATGTTTTAATATCATCTAAGAATTTAGCGGTTGTAGGAACGTTTGTGATTTTAATAATATTACCAATGATATCTCTTAAAGATTTTTTGGTTAATAGTGCATTGATATAACCTACTGGTGCAGGAACGTGTTGGTTGAATAAAACACGACCAACCGTTGTTTCAATTAATTTTTTAACAATCACACCACCTTCACGAACATTGGTTTTTACTTTGATGTTTGCGTGTAAATCTACACGGTTCTCATTGTAAGCAATGATCACTTCATCCATGCTATAGAAAGCCATGCCCTGTCCTTTTACGGTTTCAGTTTCGGTGGTTTTCTTACCCTTTGTAATGTAGTATAAACCAAGTACCATGTCCTGAGAAGGAAGGGTGATTGGCGTACCATTTTGCGGGTTAAGGATGTTGTGAGAAGAAAGCATTAACAACTGTGCTTCTAGTACCGCTGCACTACTCAGTGGAACGTGTACCGCCATTTGGTCACCATCGAAATCCGCGTTAAACGAAGACGTTACGAGTGGGTGTAATTGAATGGCTTTACCTTCTACCAACTTAGGTTGGAATGCTTGAATAGACAAGCGGTGAAGTGTTGGGGCACGGTTTAATAATACCGGGTGACCTTTTAAAATATTTTCTAAGATATCCCAAATCACAGCTTCTTTTTTATCTACTAATTTTTTAGCAGACTTTACTGTTTTTACAATACCTCTTTCAATTAATTTACGAATAACAAATGGCTTAAATAATTCTGCAGCCATATCTTTTGGTAATCCGCACTCGTGCATTTTTAACTCAGGTCCTACCACAATTACAGAACGACCAGAATAGTCTACACGCTTACCTAATAAGTTTTGACGGAAACGACCTTGCTTACCTTTTAATACATCCGATAAAGATTTTAAAGCACGTCCACCTTCTGCTTTCACCGCATTAGATTTACGAGAGTTATCGAATAAAGAATCGATCGCCTCTTGTAACATACGTTTTTCATTACGTAAGATTACTTCTGGTGCTTTAATTTCTAACAAACGCTTTAAACGGTTGTTACGGATAATTACACGACGGTATAAATCGTTTAGATCTGATGATGCAAAACGACCACCATCTAGAGGTACTAATGGACGAAGTTCTGGTGGAATAACGGGAATGTATTGCATTACCATCCACTCAGGCTTATTTACAATACGTGTGCTTGCATCACGGAAAGATTCTACAACGCTCAAACGCTTTAAAGCATCTGCTTTACGTTGTTGAGATGTTTCGTTAGCAGCTGAATTACGTAAAGAGAAGCTTAAACCATCTAAATCAATTCTTTGCAATAAACCGTGTACGGCTTCAGCACCCATTTTAGCGATGAACTTTTTTGGATCTTCGTCAGGTAAGAATTGGTTTTCTTTTGGTAAAGTATCTAATAAATCTAAGTATTCTTCTTCGGTTAAAAGATCACCCATGTTTAGGTTTTCTTTGATACCGCCTTGCAATACTACGTAACGCTCATAATAAATAATGGTTTCTAATTTCTTAGAACTCATTCCTAATAAATAACCAATTTTGTTAGGTAAAGATTTGAAGTACCAAATGTGCACTACAGGTACCACCAACTTGATGTGACCCATACGCTCACGACGTACTTTTTTCTCTGTTACTTCTACACCACATCTGTCACACACAATACCCTTGTAACGGATACGCTTGTATTTACCACAAGCACACTCATAATCCTTAACTGGACCAAAAATTCTTTCGCAGAATAAACCATCTCTTTCAGGCTTATACGTACGGTAGTTAATGGTTTCAGGCTTTAATACTTCACCGAAACTTCTTTCTAATATATTATCTGGAGAAGCCAGACCGATAGTGATCTCGGAGAAAGTTAATCTTGGTCGATTGTCTCTTTTAATGGCCATATCTAGGTTGTAAATTTGTAATGATAATTGTTGTTAATAGATGTGTTGGTTTTTTAAAATCTTATTCAAATTTTAAGTCTAAACCTAAACCTCTCAATTCATGTACTAATACATTAAATGATTCTGGTACACCCGGACGTGGAATATTTTCGCCTTTAACGATGGCTTCGTAGGTTTTTGCACGGCCTATGATATCATCTGATTTAAGGGTTAATAATTCCTGTAAGATGTTAGCAGCACCATATGCTTCAAGTGCCCAAACCTCCATCTCACCAAAACGCTGTCCACCAAACTGAGCCTTACCACCAAGCGGTTGCTGGGTAATTAAACTGTATGGTCCGATAGAACGTGCGTGCATTTTATCATCAACCATGTGGTGAAGTTTAATCATATAGATTACACCCACAGTAGCTTTCTGATGGAAACGCTCTCCAGTTTCACCATCATATAAATACGTGTGCCCGTTTCGAGGTATGCCCGCATCTTTACAATATTGTTCGATTTGATCAGTACTTGCACCATCAAAAATGGGTGTTGCAAATTTCACGCCTAAACGCTTACCAGTCCAACCTAAAATGGTTTCATAGATCTGACCAAGGTTCATACGAGAAGGTACCCCTAATGGGTTAAGAACGATGTCTACCGGTGTACCATCTTCCATAAATGGCATGTCTTCTGCACGCACAATTTTGGCAACGATACCTTTGTTTCCGTGACGACCCGCCATCTTATCTCCCACTTTAAGCTTACGCTTAACGGCTAAGTATACTTTCGCTAATTTTAATACACCTGCTGGTAATTCATCACCAATAGAGATGTTGAATTTCTCACGCTTGTAACGACCTAGTTCTTCGTTGAAACGAATGCTATAGTTGTGTAATAAAGTATTGATTTGTTGATCTGTTTTTTCGTCACCCGTCCATCCTAGAGGATTTATGTTTTGGTAATCGAGTGTTACTAAGTTTTTCTGATTGAACTTAGAACCTTTAGGAATCAACATTTCGCCAAAGTTGTTGCTCACGCCAGAAGAAGCTTTATCTTTTAGTAGTGTTTGTAATTTATCAAGCAACAATTCTTTGATATGCTCGGTATTTTGCTCGTGTACTTTTTCTACTTTTTCAAGTAAAGCTTTTTCACGAATTTTTCCGTTCTTATCTTTCTTAGCACGTTGGAATAATTTTTTATCGATAACTACACCTTCTGTACCGTTTGGTGCTTTTAAAGAAGCATCTTTTGCATCACCTGCTTTGTCACCAAAGATGGCACGGAGTAACTTTTCTTCTGGTGTAGGATCTGATTCACCTTTAGGTGTAATCTTACCAATTAAAATATCACCTTCTTTGATAGTAGCACCAATTCTGATGATACCATGCTCATCTAAATCTTTGGTAGCTTCTTCAGAAACGTTTGGAATATCTGGTGTTAATTCTTCTTCACCTAATTTAGTATCGCGTACTTCTAATTCATATTCATCGATGTGAACAGAAGTAAATAAATCTTCACGTACTACTTTTTCACTGATTACAATCGCATCCTCGAAGTTGTAACCTTTCCATGGCATGAACGCCACTTGTAAGTTACGACCTAGTGCTAACTCACCATCTTTAGTTGCATAACCTTCGGTTAAGAAATCACCTTTCTTAACTTTTTGTCCTTTTTTAACAGCAGGACGTAAGTTGATACAAGTAGCTTGGTTTGTTTTGATAAACTTAGTGAGTTTATATACTTGTAAATCATCGCTAAATGAAACCAAACGGTCTAAATCATTTCTATCGTAACGAACATGAATTTCGTTTGCATCCACAAACTCAACCACACCATTACCATCTGCATGGATTTGGATACGTGCATCACGCGCCGCTTTTCCTTCTAGTCCTGTACCAACAATAGGAGCTTCAGGAATAATTAATGGAACCGCTTGACGTTGCATGTTTGAACCCATTAGGGCACGGTTGGCATCATCATGTTCTAAGAATGGAATTAGTGACGCACTCAAACCAACAATCTGGTTTGGCGCAACGTCCATATATTCTACATCCTCTTTATCTAATATTGGGAAGTCTCCGGTTTGACGAGAAACAACTTTATCTTCTGCGAATTCTCCTTTTTCTGTTAATGGTGAGTTAGACTGGGCAATTTTTGCGGTATCCTCTTCTTCTGCGCTGAGGTACGTTAATTGCTTCATGTTTACTTTACCATTTTCTACTTTACGGTATGGTGTTTCAATGAATCCCATATCGTTGATAGAAGCATGCACACACAAGGTAGAAATTAGACCAATGTTTGGTCCTTCCGGTGTTTCGATGGTACACAAACGGCCGTAGTGAGAATAGTGTACGTCACGTACTTCAAATCCTGCACGCTCTCTACTTAAACCGCCGGGTCCAAGTGCAGAAATACGACGCTTGTGCGTGATCTCTGATAACGGATTTGTTTGGTCTAAGAATTGAGATAACTGTGAAGTACCAAAGAATGAATTGATGACACTAGAAAGAGTTCTTGCATTGATTAGATCAACGGGTGTGAATACCTCGTTGTCACGTACGTTCATACGCTCACGAATGGTTCTAGCCATACGCGCTAAACCAACACCAAATTGTGCATACAACTGCTCACCCACGGTACGTACACGACGATTGCTTAGGTGATCAATGTCGTCAATCTCTGCTTTCGCATTGGTTAAACGAACTAAGTATTTAACAATTTCGATGATGTCTTGCTTTGTTAAAACTTTTTTCTCTAAAGGATAATCCAAGTCAAGTTTACGGTTGATTTTGTAACGACCCACTTCACCTAAATCATAACGCTTATCAGAGAAAAATAATTTGTCAATAATACCACGTGCCGTTTCATTATCTGGCGCATCTGCACCACGTAATTGACGGTAGATATGTTGAACTGCTTCTAATTCTGAGTTAGAAGTATCTTTATTTAACGTGTTGTAGATGATTGCATAATCACCACCAAACTCTTCTTTTTGAATGAAGACGCTCTTTACATCCATTTCAACGATTGTTGCAATAGCAGCTTCGTCTAAAACAGTGTCACGCTCCATTACAATTTCGTTACGCTCAATGCTCACTACTTCACCAGTATCTTCGTCAACGAAATCCTCTACCCATGTTCTTAAAACACGCGCAGCTAATTTGCGACCAACTTGATTGGCTAAAGATTTTTTATCGGCTTTGATTTCATCAGCCATTCCAAATAATTCTAGAATGTCTTTGTCTGTTTCAAAACCAATTGAACGTAATAAAGTTGTTACAGGGAACTTCTTTTTACGATCGATATATGCATACATAACATTGTTGATGTCTGTAGCAAATTCCATCCATGCACCTTTAAAAGGAATGACACGTGCAGAATAAATTTTTGTTCCGTTCGGGTGAACTGATTGACCAAAGAATACACCAGGTGAACGGTGTAACTGAGATACAATAACACGCTCAGCGCCATTAATTACAAATGTACCACGCGGTGTCATGTAAGGAATGTTTCCTAAAAATACATCCTGTACGATGGTTTGGAAATCCACGTGCTCTTCATCATTACAGCTTAAACGTAGTTTAGCTTTTAATGGAACTGCATACGTTAATCCGCGCTCCATACACTCATCGAGTGTGTAACGTGGTGGATCAATAAAATAATCTAGGAACTCTAGTACGAAAATGTTACGCGTGTCTGTGATCGGAAAATTTTCCTTAAACACACGGAACAAGCCTTCCACATTTCTGCGGTCTGGTGTTGTTTCTAACTGAAAAAATTCTCTAAATGACTCTAACTGAATGTCAAGTAAATCTGGCGTTTCTGCCAAGTTCTTTGTTTTACCAAAGTTGACCCTGTTGTTTAAAGTTGTTGTAGACATGTATATAAAACCGGTTTAAATACAAAAAATATTGAGACAAATATCTCAATTTAAGGACTGCAAAGGTACGAAATGAGGCGCAGGAAACAAACAAATACTGGACCAAAATATCCAAAAAATCAATAATTTTTACCGCAAAAGTCAGCCTGTCATGAAAAATGGCTAATTTTTAATACGATTTTTTGCAAAATGTTGATTATCAATAGATTTTATGAAAAAGAATTTTGTTAAAATATAGCGAAGTTCGAGAAAAATATAGCAAGATGGCATAAAAAAAGCGGTTTCAACAAGGTTGAAACCGCTTTTTTTTGAATGTATTGGACTAGAATTAGCCGTAAATTACTTTACTTCTACTTCAGCACCCGCTTCTTTAAGCTTAGCTACGATATCGTCAGCTTCTGCTTTAGAAACACCTTCTTTAACAGGCTTTGGTGCACCGTCAACTAGATCTTTTGCTTCTTTAAGTCCTAAGCCAGTTAATTCTTTTACGATTTTAACTACGCCTAATTTGCTAGCACCACCGCTTACTAAGATTACATCAAAAGATGTTTTCTCTTCTACAGCAGCAGCTCCGCCATCACCTGCGCTTACTACAACTGCAGCAGCAGCTGGTTCAATACCGTAATCAGCTTTTAAAACATCAGCTAATTCTTGTACTTCTTTTACTGTTAAGCCTACTAATTGTTCGGCTAATGATTTTACGTCTGCCATTTGATTTAAATTTTTTCCGCCTTCATACTTTGTTACAAGTCCGGCGGAGGGTTTAAAAAAATTTGCCTTTATTTTCCCTCAGGCCTGGGATAATTTTTATGCTTCTGTTTCAGGAGCTACTTCTGGAGCCGCTTCTACAACTGGTGCAGCAGCTTCTTCTACAGCAACTTCTACAGATGCTACAACAACTTCTGTTTCAGTTTTGGTACTACCATTTTCGGCGTGGTTTAATAAAGCAGCAATAACGCGCTTAGCCGGAGATTGTAATAATCCAAGAACTTCACCAACAAGTTCGTTCTTCGTTTTAATTTGTGTTAACGCCTTCAGTGTGTTATCACCAGAGTATACATCTCCATTGATAAACGCAGCTTTTAATTGAGGCTTGTCTCCACCCTTTCTGAACGCGCTGATAATAACAGCTGGATCTTTAGGATTTTCAGAGAACATTAACGCAGTAACATTATTTAATGCTGGATAAATTGCAGCATATTTTTCTGCATCGATAGCTTCTAATGCTTTACGAATAAGCGTATTTTTTGCAACTTTCATTTCTACTTGCTTATCAAAACAAGTACGACGAAGTGCAGAAACCTGCGCTACAGATAAAGATTCTGTATCGGTAATATAGAAGTTATTGTATTGAGAGAACTTTTGTTTAAGAACCTCAATCACTTCATTTTTTTGATCTTTTGTCATGTCTGATCTTTTTTAAAAACCCGGGTCATTTTTCTAGAAAATAGAAATCACCAGGAATTAGTTCATTAATGATTTTGTGTCTAACATAATGCCAGGACTCATGGAGCTAGCCATGCTTACACCTTTGATGTAAGTTCCTTTAGATGAAGATGGCTTTAACTTAATAATAGCATTGATTAACTCTGTGCTATTTTCAGCAATCTTGTCTGGTGCAAAAGAGATACGTCCAATTGAAGCATGAACAATACCTGCTTTATCAACCTTAAAAGCAATTTTACCACCTTTTACTTCATTAACAGCGCCTGCTACATCGTTTGTAACAGTACCTGTTTTAGGGTTTGGCATTAAGTTACGAGGACCTAAAACTTTACCTAATTTACCAATCTTAGGCATTACAGATGGTGTTGCAATGATTACATCCATATCAACCCAACCGCTTTCGATCTTTGCGATGAATTCATCAAGACCCACATAATCTGCACCAGCTTCTTTAGCTGCTGCTTCTTTATCAGGCGTACAAAGAACCAATACTTTTTTTGTTTTACCAGTACCGTGAGGTAATGATACAGTACCTCTAACTTGTTGGTCTGCTTTTTTAGGATCTACACCTAAACGAATGTGTAAATCTACAGAGCTATCAAATTTTGTACAGTTAATTTCTTTTACAAGTGTAGACGCTTCTTTAAGGGAATAAGATTTGTTTTTATCCACCTTTGTAACTGCTACTTTTCTTTTTTTAGTAAGTGACATTTTTTAATAATTGAAGGTGAATAAATTAATTTTCCCAAGGAGCTTGTCCATCTACTGTGATACCCATGCTACGTGCAGTACCCGCCACCATGCTCATTGCACTGTGAAGGCTAAATGCATTTAAGTCAGACATCTTATCTTTAGCGATTTCTTCTACTTGCGCCCAAGTAACTTTACCCACTTTTTGACGGTTGCTTTCTTTAGATCCTTTTTGGATTTTAGCAGCTTCCATTAATTGTAAAGGTGCTGGTGCAGTTTTGATGATAAAGTCGAAAGACTTGTCTGCGTAGACAGTAATTAAAACAGGAACAACTTTTCCTTGTTTGTCTTGAGTTCTAGCATTAAACTGCTTACAGAACTCCATGATGTTAACACCCTTGGAACCAAGGGCCGGACCTACTGGAGGTGCAGGGTTGGCTTGACCGCCTTTAACCTGCAGCTTTACATAGCCTGTGATTTCTTTAGCCATTTTTATTTGATTTAATTGGTTATAGCGTAGTGCCATATTTATTATGGACCTACTCCCAAAGTCAATCATTCTTCGTTAAAAGAACTTTTGGGGCAGCAAAGTTACAATTAAATGGCAAAAAAACAAGCGAAATACAAAAAAATAAGGACTATCGGATAGATAGCCCTTATTACATTCATTATCAATGCGTTAAACCCTTTTTAGCTTATTTTTTCAACTTGCATGTAGCTAAGTTCTACTGGTGTAGAACGGCCAAAGATTTTAACGGTAACTTTTAATTTCTTTTTCTCTTCGTTTACTTCTTCGATAACACCGTTGAAATCGTTAAATGGACCTTCAATGATTTTGATGGTTTCACCAAGTATGAATGGTTCACTGATGCTTCCACCCATATCATTCATTTCATCCACCTTACCCAACATTTTATTGACTTCACTTTTACGTAAAGAAATAATGTTTCCTTTTGATCCCTTACCATCTGTTAAAAAGTGCATGACATTGGTAATATTACTAATGTGCATCACCATGTCATCATTTAATTTACCATCTTGAACTTCTATCATCACATAGCCAGGAAAATAGTTTTTTTCGCGCATAACTTTTTTGCCATTTTGCACTTTGTATACTTTTTCCATGGGTAAAAAGATCTGTTTGATAAGATCTTGCCAACCGCTTCTTAAAATATCTTTGTCTAGATACTCTTTTATTTTTCGCTCCTTACCACTCACTACACGAAGCACATACCATTTTGTTTCTGGCTTAGCTACCGCAGGGGTTTCAGGAGTTGTGATATCTGTTAATGCTTCCATGATTAGATTACTTGAATAATGAATAAATCAACTTCAGCAATTGGTTGCTAGAGAAGTCCATAACCCATACCAATGCGGTAATGATAACAGTAGCGACAAGTACAATGATGGTACTTTGTTGCAACTGATTCCAAGTTGGCCAGGTTACTTTTTCTAGTAACTCATTGTAACTTTCTTTGAAGTAAGTTGTGATCTTGTTCATGAGAACAAATTAATAATTTGAATAAAATAAAAACTTAGCACGGGCACTAGGATTCGAACCCAGATCAAAGGTTTTGGAGACCCGTATGCTACCGTTGCACCATGCCCGTATAAAGCTAAAAGCTATTCCGTTTGTAGCGGAACAGCTTTTAGAATTATTTGCAAATATAATAAAATCTATTTGCTTGCAGCTAAAAGCTTTCGCTTTGAGCTTATTTGATGATTTCAGTTACCTGACCTGCACCTACTGTTCTACCACCTTCACGAATCGCAAACTTAAGACCCTTTTCCATTGCGATAGGTTGGATTAATTTAACAGTTAAGTTGGTGTTATCACCAGGCATAACCATTTCTGTACCAGCTGGAAGTGTACACTCACCAGTTACGTCTGTTGTACGGAAATAGAATTGAGGACGGTATTTGTTAAAGAATGGAGTATGACGTCCACCTTCTTCTTTTGATAAAACGTACACCTCACCCTTAAATTCAGTGTGCGGCGTAATAGAACCTGGCTTACAGATTACCATACCTCTACGGATATCTTTTTTCTCAATACCACGTAATAATAAACCTGCGTTGTCACCAGCTTGACCTTCGTCGAGTAATTTTTTGAACATCTCAACACCAGTTACTGTAGAAGTAAGAGGCGCATCCATCAAACCAACGATTTCAACACCTTCACCTACTTTGATGATACCACGCTCGATACGACCTGTAGCAACTGTACCACGACCTGTGATCGAGAATACATCTTCTACTGACATCAAGAACGCCATATCAACTGGACGTGGAGGAAGTGGGATATAAGAATCTACTGCAGCCATTAATTCGTCAATCTTAGCAACCCATTGTGGATCTTCAGAAAGCGCACCAGTTGCAGAACCTTGAATAATTGGTGTATTGTCACCATCGAAACCGTATAAAGTTAATAACTCACGGATTTCCATTTCAACTAGTTCTAATAATTCTGGATCATCCACTAAGTCTACTTTGTTCATGAAAACAACGATACTAGGTACACCTACCTGACGAGCCAAAAGAATGTGCTCTTTGGTTTGTGGCATAGGACCATCAGTTGCAGCAACTACTAGGATGGCACCATCCATTTGTGCAGCACCTGTAATCATATTTTTTACATAGTCAGCGTGACCTGGACAGTCTACGTGAGCATAGTGACGATTATCGGTTTGATATTCTACGTGGGCAGTATTAATGGTAATACCACGCTCTCTTTCTTCCGGAGCACCATCGATTTCATCATATTTTTTTGCGACGTTACCCATGCCTCTTTTAGCCAATTGTGATGTGATGGCAGCAGTTAAGGTGGTTTTACCGTGGTCAACGTGACCAATGGTACCAACGTTTACGTGAGGTTTTTCCCTCTTAAAGGTCTCTTTAGACATTTTTATCGGTTTTATTTGTGTTTTAAAAAAATTTGCCTTTTGGGCTTTATTTATTTCGAATCATTCCTTTCGGAAAAATTGCTTTTTTGGTGTTCCGTTTTAATCTTTTATTAATATCAGCGCGCTAAATTAAGTAATTTTTTGCGCTTTCAACTAATAAATGCGTTGTAACATAGTTTAGAGCCGTTAGTGAGAATCGAACTCACGACCTCTTCCCTACCAAGGAAGTGCTCTACCCCTGAGCTACAACGGCTTAACCTCGTTTAAAGCCTGGTAGCTCCAAACGAACGTGGAGCGGAAGACGAGGGTCGAACCCGCAACCTATAGCTTGGAAGGCTATCGCTCTACCAATTGAGCTACTTCCGCTTGTATTACAAAACTTACGCATTGTAATCAGTTATTTTAAAGAACTAAGTGGGCAGAGTAGGGTTCGAACCTACGTACTCGTGAGAGAACAGATTTACAGTCTGTCGCCTTTAACCACTCGGCCATCTGCCCTACTAGAAGTATTTGATATAAAAAAATAGAGCCGAAGATGGGACTCGAACCCGCGACCTACTGATTACAAATCAGTTGCTCTACCAACTGAGCTACTCCGGCATTATACTTCTATAAAAAAAGAACAACCTCTTTTAAGGGACGGCAAAGGTAATGGAAAACTTTATTCGGCAAAATTTTGGACCATAAATTTTCCAAGAGTTTTTAATTGTTTTTTTGGGTGTTGGGGCTAGTGTGCTTAAATGGATCCAAAAAAAGGCCTCCCGTTAGGGAGGCCAGTACTAATAAACCCAGTATTTTGGCGGGATTAACCCGCAAAAATTATCCCGCAAAAATTAAGCCGCAAAAATTAAGCCGCTAATTTTTCTTTGTGTTTTTTTATTTGCGCCACCATCGCATCAAAAGCCCCTTCAAAAGCAGCTTCAAAAGTTTTGGCACTATCCTTTACAAAAAAATCGTGTTTGGGTACATGCACACAAATTTCGACAACCTTGTCTTTGATGTGGTGCACTACATTGTCTAGTTTTAAGAAGATTTCTATTTTGGTAATGCCGTCGTGAAAATGGTTTAATTTTTTAGCTTTTTGCATAACCAATTGGGTTAATTTTTCGTCTGCAACAAAGTGCACGGTTTGAATGAGAACGTTCATACTACAACACTATTAATGGGTGAAAAAATAAATGAAAAGAACTTTTTTCTATACCCTTCAATTTACGATTTATCTGATACAATAAAAAGTTAATTATTTAAACGGCAAAGCACACCTGATTGGCGTGTTTAAAGTTTACGCCTTTGGGTGCGCCTTTTTAAAAACCGCTTTTAATTTTTCGATGGTGTTGTGCGTGTAAACCTGCGTGGCAGCGAGGCTGCTATGGCCCAGGAGTTCCTTTACTGCATTGAGGTCTGCGCCATTGTTCATGAGGTGAGTAGCAAAACTATGCCTTAAAATGTGCGGACTTTTTTGTTGTAGCGTAGTCACTAAACTTAAATAATATTTTACAAAACTATACACCATGCGGGGTTGCAAAGCCTTGCCATTTTCGGTGGTAAATAAGTTGTCTATTCCGGGCAGTTTTGTGGGGCGGCTACTACCGTAATCTTTGAGTTGTTGAAGCAGTGAAGGACTGATTGGAAGCAACCTTTCTTTGTTGCCCTTTCCCACCACTTTTAATTGTTGTAAAGAAGGATCAAGTTGCGACTCTTTTAAATGCACCAGCTCACTTAAACGCATCCCCGTACTATAAAATAATTGGAGGACCAACCTTTCGGTACGACCCTTCCAATTGTCCGGAAATTCAATGTGTGCAAAAAGCGTATCCATATCTACTTCGGCAACAAATGCGGGTAACCTCTTGCGCACTTTAGGCGTTACGATTGTAGCCATGGGACTTGTGGCTAGTATCCCGGTTTTAAGCTGGTATTTAAAAAAAGATTTGAGAGCCGAAATTTTGCGGTTGAGGCTTTTGGCCGTTAACCCCTCTTCTTTCATTTCGGCGAGCCAAGACCTAATATACATAGCCGTTATAGCTTCTAATGGGGGTGCATCAAATTGACTGGTGAGGTAAGCGAAAAATTGGGAAAGATCGTTTTGATAAGCAATAATGGTGTGCTGCGCGTAACGCTTCTCAAATTTGAGATGGTCTAAAAAAGGTTGCAATATGACCGCGTACGCATCAGACATAAACCAAAAGTTTGGGCATAAAAAAAGTAGCCTAAAGTTAAGATACTTAAGGCTACTTACTATGATTTAGGAAACAAAGAGTAATTACCCTTCGATTTTTCCGCTAGCTATTTGTTGCTTGTAGATTGCTTTTAACACTTGTCCACGACGCACAACAGAAGGCTTAGTGAAAGCTTGACGCTCTCTTAATTGTAAAAGCGTTTTGCTTTTTTCAAACTTCTTTTTGTACTTCTTGAGCGCTTTGTCGATGTTTTCGCAGTCTTTTGAGTCGATAATTAACATACTATGATACCTCCTTAGGTGATTTTTAGGACTGCAAAGATAAGGGATGATTATTAATTAACAAACGGTTCCAAAAAATAATTTTCAAATAAGAAATCAAAGCTGATCATTAACACTGAAAATTAAATGGACTTCCCTTTTAAAGCTCCCTTTACCGCTTCGTCCATGGCACGCTCGGCAAATGGCCTGGTGGTTTCGTTGAGGGCTTCTATTTTAGCTTGAATCAGATTCTTGTCCTCCATTGTGATGGCCAGTTGTAGCGCTTGCAACGCAAGCGCGGTTTGGGTCACTTCTTCGGGGGTTAATAAAGATTTATGCTTGGCCATAAACTTTTCGGTTACGGCAAGGAGTTGCTCTCCTTCTGTTCTAGCTTCCACAAGTGCTCTTAAAACCATATCAGCCGCAGCGTTTTCAATACTATCCTGAAGCATCTTTTCTACTTGGTCATCTGTTAAATCTAAGGCAGGCTTTACTTCAATAATTTGTTCAACACCACTTCGTAACTCTTTGGCTTTCACTACTAATATACCATCTGCATTCAATAAAAATTGGATATCCACTTTAGGAAGTCCGGCTGGCATACCAGGTATACCCCTAAGGTTAAACTCGGCTAATTTACGGTTGTCTTTTACCAAATCACGCTCCCCTTGGTATACCGAAATACGCATACTAGATTGCCCATCTACGTGTGTGGTATATTGCCTACCCACCTGCGTTGGCACTTTAGAATTACGGGGCACGAGCACTTCCATTAGGCCGCCCATCGTTTCTATGCCGAGGCTTAAAGGTGTGATATCAAGTAGTAAAAAGTCTTTGTTATTGCCAGCAAGTATATCTGCTTGGACCGCCGCGCCTAGGGCAACAACTTCGTCCGGGTTGATACTATCATTAACCTGCTTTCCAAAAAATGAAGCTACTGCCTCTTTAACTGCTGGGATACGAGTACTGCCCCCCACCATCACAATAGCATCTATTTGAGAAGCATTAAGCTTGGCATCGGCCAGCGCATTTTTACAACAATCAATGGTTTTGCTAATGATAGATGTGATCAATGCTTCAAAAACAGGCTTTGTAATCTGATACACCTGACCATCAATGGTTGTTTCAAACTGATCCGTACTGCTTAAAATTTTTTTAGCTTCTTCTGCACTTAAACGTATGGTTTGTAATAAATTAGGAGTTGTTTGTAAAACTTTAATATCAATTGATTTTTGCTCCAACCAATAATCAATAATGGCACGGTCAATGTCATCTCCACCTAAGTAAGTATCCCCATTGGTAGAAAGTACATCAAACACCCCGTCTGTTATTTTAAGGATAGAAATATCAAAAGTGCCGCCTCCTAAATCGTATACTGCTATGGTTGTTTCGACTTCTTTATCAAGCCCAAGGCCATATGCTAAACTAGCAGCTGTTGGCTCATTTACAATACGTAGTACATCCAGTCCGGCTAACTTACCCGCATCGCGAGTAGCCTGACGCTGCGCATCATTAAAATATGCAGGCACCGTAATAACGGCTTTGGTTACGGGCGTTTTTAAAATATG
>Ga0214921_10004877_pt1 | contig 19369 bp, 24 predicted proteins | sample LL1505_MetaG_FD_177992 | JGI IMG/M metagenome (GOLD analysis project Ga0214921, IMG submission 177992) | Freshwater microbial communities from Lake Lanier, Atlanta, Georgia, United States - LL-1505 | ecosystem: Environmental > Aquatic > Freshwater > Lake | place: USA: Georgia | collected... | reverse complement strand
ATAAATAGTAAGGAATAAAAACAACCAAACAACATCAACAAAATGCCAATACCATGCCGCTGCTTCAAAACCAAAATGGTGTTCTCTAGTGAAATGATTAAAATACAGTCTTCCTAAACAAATACCTAAAAAACAAGTTCCAACAAAAACGTGAAATCCATGAAATCCGGTAGCTAAAAAAAAAGCAGAACCATAAACACTGTCTGAAATAGAAAAAGGTGATGTTACATATTCAAATCCTTGTAACGCAGTAAAAATAATAGCTAAAATTAAAGTATAAATCAATGCAATAGAAGCTTGCGATTTAGAACCCCATACAATTGCATGATGCGCCCAAGTAACTGTAGCACCAGAACTTAATAAAATAACTGTATTTAATAAAGGTACTTTCCAAGGATCTAAAATAGTCATAAAAGCGGGAGGCCAAACTCCACCAATAACAATACTTGGATTAAAACTTGAATGAAAAAATGCCCAAAAAAATGCAAAAAAAAACATAATTTCAGATACAATAAATAAAATCATACCCATTCTTAAACCAAGCTGTACAATACTTGTATGTTGACCTTCTAAAGTTCCTTCACGTATAACATCACGCCACCAAACAAACATCACAAATAAAATCATGGTAAAACCAAATTGCACTAAAAAGCTACCACCAACATAGCCGTGCATAAACAAAACTGTTCCAAAAGTAACCATCAAGGCAGAGAATGCTGCAATGATTGGCCAAGGACTAGGATCTACTAAATGAAATCCATGCCTTTGATTATTACGAATTATTGCCATAATATAAAAGTATAAAATTAATGTATTTTAAATAATTTAAAATAGGCCCAAGTAGATTTGAACTACTGACTTTACGCTTATCAGGCGTACACTCTAACCCCTGAGTTATGGGCCTCTAAAAATAAAACGATAAAAGTTTGTGGTAGTTTTAATTAAAAATCTTCTTTTAAAATAAATTTGACCAAAACTATTAAATAAAATTTCTTTTCCAAATATAATTTTTTTATTGTTTTTACTCATAAATAATTTACCAGCGGTAATGAATATTTGATCTGTTAGACAAAGCCTGTGAAATATTTAAATTTCGGATTTTTACAGATCTAGAAGGAGACTTTTTTATAGTATTAGAAATTTCAAACGCTAATTTTTCAGACATAGAAATTTTTCTATTGTCTTCTTTTATTGCTTGCATTAACCATTTAATAATTAAATAAGAACGTCTTTTTAAACGAATAGAGAAGGGTACTAAATGTGAACTTCTTTGAACTCTAACTCGTTTAACTTCAACAAAAGTATTTAATTTTAAAAAGATTTTTAATAAAAGAATATGTAAAGATAATCCGGTTTTTTTTGAAACGACTAAAAAAGCATTATTTAGAATATTTCTAGCACTGATTTTATTTCCTTTTTTTATTAAAAAACCTAAAAATTTATTATAAAGATTTTTATGCTGATATTTTTTCATATTACAATTTATTTAGCTGACTTTTTTGCGCCATAACTTGATCTAGAAGTTTTTCTATTTATAACTCCTTGAAAATCATATTTTCCTCTAATTAAATGATACTTACATCCAGGTAGATCGGGTACGCGTCCACCTCGCATTAATACAACCGAATACTCTTGTAATTTATGACCTTCTCCAGGAATATACGATTCTACACGACGACCATTAGATAATTTCAATTTAGCAACTTTTCGTAAAGCTGAGTTTGGCTTTTTCGGTGTCCTGGTAAATACCTTTAAACAAATTCCTTTTTGCTGAGGGTTTTTATTTAAAGCCGGAGTTTTAGATTTAAAAAGTTTTCTTTTTCGTTGATTTTTACAAAGTTGATTTATGGTTGACATAAAATAAAAATAATAATTAAAATAATCTCCCTAGGTAGGGATTGAACCTACGACCTAATGGTTAACAGCCATTCGCTCTACCACTAAGCTACTAAAGATATAAGAATATAAAGAAATTTTTAATAAGTTAATCCAGCAGATAAAGAGACTAATCGCAAATATTTAGTAAATCTAAAAGTTTTTGGTAAACAACCAAAAATACGAGTACCTATTGGTTTTTTTTGATTGTTCAATAAAACTACAGAATTTTCAAAAAAGTTAATATGTTCTCCGGAAAAAGAACGTACTTTTGATCTAGTCCTAACAACGACAGCTTTCGAAATTTCACCCTTTTTTATTTTTGATGTCGCACGTCGTTTGGATCTTAAGTTTTTTACAGAAACAACAATTAAATCGCCTATTTTAGCATATCGTCTTTTATAACCAGATAAAACTTTTATACACAATACATTTTTTGCTCCTGAATTGTCTATTACATTTAGAAAAGTGCCTGTTTGAATCATAATTTTTATCAAGTTTCTAATAAAGTAAAACTTTCTCTTTAATAGTTTTACTTTTTCGATAAAACTTTTAAATTTTTGTTTTCTTACCAAACTGCTTTTGAATAACCAGGCAATAATCCAAACTGCATTAAATTTCGAAGAACAATACGTGAGATACCAAAAGGTCTAAATACACCTCTATTTCGATTATTAATAACGCAACGATTTACCATTCTTACGCGAGACTTAAATTTTATCTTTTTCGAAAATTTCAAAAAAGGGTAAAGAAAATCTTGAATAGATTCAGTTCGATTTTCATAAGATAAACGAGATAAAATATTAGTTTTAACAAATTTTTTTAATTTTTTAATTTTTTCAATTTTATTAAAAGAATTTCTAATTTTAAAATCTTTTTTTTTTGAAGATAACATAAATAAAATAATCTTATTCCCACTCTAATGCTCCAACTTCCCAAGCATAAATAAAACCTGCTAAAAGTTCAATAATAAAATCAATCATACCCCACAAACCGTCTGTACTTAAAAAACTTAGTGAAACACACCAAGGAAAAAAGTAAACAGCTTCTAAATCAAAAATAATAAATAAAATAGCGACTAGATAAAAACGAACATCAAAAACATTACGAGCATCCTCATACGGATCAAATCCACACTCATAAGCTGAAACTTTTTCAGCATCTGGATTAAAAGTACTCAAACGAAAAGATAAAAATAATATAAGACTAGCTAAAAAAATACTAAAAATAAGTAAAATACCAATTTTACTAAACTCTTGATAAAATAAAGTCATAATTAATAATATAAAAAATAATTTAAATTTTGCGAAGATAGGATTTGAACCTATGACCTCCGGATTATGAGCCCGGCAAGCTACCAGACTGCTCTACCTCGCATAATTTTAAAAAAGGATAAAAGTTACTTATTGTCGGATTTGAACCAACACCTAAAATTAAGAACAGGTTTTGAATCTGCCGCGTCTACCAATTTCGCCAAACAAGTAAAACCGCACACAAAATTTTATTTAAACTATCTGCCTAAGCCCAGATATTTTTTGCAGAAACACGTTTACCACTAGTTAAAGTAACATAAACAATATAAAAGAAAAAAACAGCTGAAAACGCAGAAACATATGAACCAAAAGAAGCAACAGCGTTCCATCCAGCAAATGCATCTGGGTAGTCTGGTATTCTACGAGGCATTCCCGCTAATCCTAAAAAATGCATTGGGAAAAAAGTTAAATTTACTCCAAAAAAGAATAACCAAAAATGAATTTGACCTAAAACTTCTGGATATTGAAGCCCTGTAATTTTTCCAATCCAATAGTACCAACCTGCAAAAATAGAAAATACTGCCCCCATTGATAAAACGTAATGAAAGTGAGCTACAACATAATAAGTATCATGTAAGATTGCATTAATACCTGAATTAGCCAATACTACTCCAGTTAATCCCCCAACAGTAAATAGAAAAATAAAACCAATAGTAAATAACATTGGGGTTTGAAGTCTAATTGATCCACCCCACATAGTTGCGATCCAACTAAATACTTTAATACCTGTCGGAACAGCAATAATCATAGTAGCTGCTGTAAAATAAGCACGAGTATCAATATCTAGTCCTACAGTATACATGTGATGAGCCCAAACAACAAAACCTAAAACACCAATTGAAACCATCGCATAAACCATTCCTAAATAACCAAAAACAGGTTTTTTAGAGAAGGTTGATACAATTTGACTTACCATACCAAATCCTGGTAAAATTAGAATATAAACTTCTGGATGTCCAAAAAACCAAAATAAATGTTGGTATAGTACAGGATCACCGCCACCTGCTGGATCAAAAAAAGTAGTATTAAAATTTCTATCAGTTAATAACATGGTAATTGCACCTGCTAAAACTGGCAAAGATAACAACAATAAAAATGAAGTAATCAAAACAGACCAAACATACAAAGGTAATCTATGCATGGTCATACCAGGCGCTCTCATATTAAAAATAGTGGTAATAAAATTTATTGCACCTAAAATAGAGGCTGCTCCTGATAAGTGTAAACTAAAAATAGCTAAGTCAACAGAAGGTCCTGAATGAGCTTGTACACTACTTAAAGGTGGATATACTGTCCAACCAGTACCTGCTCCAGCTTCTACTAAAGTAGAAGCAACAATTAAAAATAAAGATGGTGGTAACAACCAAAAACTAATATTATTCATTCTTGGAAATGCCATATCTGGGGCACCAATCATTAAAGGTACGAAAATATTTCCAAAACCTCCAATAAGAGTTGGCATTACCATGAAAAAAATCATTAAAATTGCATGACCTGTTACTAGAACATTATACAATTGATGATTTCCCATTAATATTTGACTTCCCGGTTGAGAAAGTTCCATACGAATTAAAACAGACATTGTAGTACCTAGTACTCCAGAGAACCCCCCGAATAAAAGATACAATATTCCAATATCTTTATGGTTAGTTGAAAACAACCAACGCGATGAAAAATAATACATATTATTAAGAACTAACATATATATATAACTTTTCTATTAAGAACCTAAATTAATTATAAAAATCGACATATAAATTCGAGAAAGACGGGACTTGAACCCGCGACTTTTAGCGTGACAGGCTAATACTCTAACCACTGAGCTACTTCCTCTATGCCTGGGAAACAGCGGATTTGAACCACTAACTTTCTCGGTGTAAGCGAGATGCTCTACCATTGAACTAGTTACCCAGTAAATAAATATAATTATTTAAAAAACGCTAAAAAATTATCCGAACGAGAGAGTTGCCGTGAAACTAATTCATTTTTACGTTGACTACGAAAATTTAAAGTTAAAGTTATAGCACCAATCATTGCAACAAGTAGAACTAACCCTGCTAGTAAAAAACATAACAAATAGTAATTGTATAAACTTTGACCTAAAACATCAATACTAGTTAAAGGATCTAAATAATTTTCAAAAGTATAAGATAGTGAACTAGTCCAAAATGAAGAATTTGAGAACGCTTTTTCAATAATAAGAAAAACTTGAACAATCAAAACAAACCCACCTAAAAAAATAAAAGGTAAATAGTAAAATTCATCTGAAGAGTAAATTTTTACGTTTAACATCATTACAACAAACAAAAATAATACTGCAATTGCTCCAACATAAATAATAATAAAAACCAATCCTAAAAATTCTGCGTTAAAAAGAAACAAAATACCCGCAGCATTACAAAATGTTAATATTAAAAATAAAACAGAATGAACTGGATTTTTAGAGATAAAAACAAAAATACTACTTAAAAGTAGTAAAAAGCTAAAAAAATAATGTAAAGTTATCATAAGTAAAAAAGTAAATTTTAATACAAATACAATTCGGAATGATGTGATTTGAACACATGGCCTTCTATTCCCAAAACAGACACGCTACCAGCTGCGCTACATTCCGTTATAAATAACGTAAAGGTATCTTTTAATAATAACGAAAGAGGGGCTCGAACCCACAACAAACGGATTATGATTCCGCTACTCTACCAATTGAGTTATATCGTTTGTGGAAGTAATCGGATTTGAACCGATAGCTTTATGCATGCAAAGCATACACTCTACCAATTGAGTTATACCCCCGTTTTTAAATAATGCGGACAATGAGATTTGAACTCATACCATCTGCTTGGAAGGCAGATAATCTACCATTAATCTATATCCGCGTAATAAATTTGAAATTTGTTATAAATAATCTCTAAATTTTTTTAAATCAAAATATTCCGTAATTAAAAGACTAAAATCATCTAAAGTTAAATCATTTAAATCTTTAACAACAACTAAAGTTTTGGTGTAAAAGTCTACTTCAACAAAAGAATAAAAATTTTGTTTAACGTATTTATTTTTAGAAATTAAATTAAAAGAAAATGCCTCTATGTTTTTATAAGATTGAAACGAAATTATATCGCCTTTTTTAAGAAAAACATTACTTAAAAAGGGTTTGCCGTTTAATAAAATTTCTTTTTCGTTTATACTTTGACGTGCACTAAACGAACTTGAAAAAAAATTTAATCTAGATAATAAAATATCTGCTCTAAATTCAGGTTTTATAAAAGTAGATAATAAAATATCCCTGTTTGTTTTATGATTATTCAAAACAGTTTTTCTTATTGATTTTACTGTTATAGAGTCATCAAAAAGAGCAATCGCTTTTTTTTTTATTTGTATCCCCGATTTATAATAATTTTGAACTTTTTCCCACTGTTTATAGGAATTTTTTAAAACAAGAGGATTAACAAAACGGGGCAATGCTTTTTTTGAAACTAAGGCCTGTTTTTGAAATTTCTTCCATTTAGGGCGTTGAAATTTTAGAATTCTTAACGGCAATTGCGGAAATGAAAAACGCTCAAGTTTTACTAATTTTTTATATCTATTTGAAAAACGCATACTTATTTATATTATAATTTTTTTTATTTTTGACTGTTTAATATTTTATGAGTAATAATTAAAAGAAATATTATTTTTTTAAAATCTGTTAATTCGTTATACACCTTATAGGTTGACCAATTGTTTTTTTCAATTTTTGCGTTAATTTTATTTACTAAAAAAATATTTTTATCAAATATTCGTTTAAAAAAAGTTTCTTTATTGTTTAATGGGAAATTTAACAATAAAAGTAGTTGCGAAACGCTTGAATTTATACTTTTTGTTGGGATATTTTCTACAACAAGATGAGGCAAACATAAAGGGTAAGATTTAAAAAATGCATTTGCTAAATCTAAATGTTGTTTATTTTCTACAACAACATGTAAAAACCCTGATTTTTGTTTTTTTAAAAACTGTAAAAGTCGAATTGATTGTTTTAATGTTTTTACTGTTTCTAATGGATCTAAAAAAGTTAAGGATGATGAAACTTGACCTTTACTAACTTTTTTAATCGAACGCAAACTTTTTTTGTTTTTTTGATCTAAAAATAGAAAATCGCTTTCTATTAAACTTTTTAAGAACAAATCGTTTTTTTGTTTAATATTAAATTCCATAACTTTATTTTTAAGTTTTTTTAACTTCTTTTAGTGCAATTGTTTCATTTTTATACCAGAATCCTTTTCCTTTATAGCTATCTGGATATTTTAAATTTCGTATTTGGGTTGCAAAGTTTCCAACTTTTACAGGATCAGAACCTTCTACAATTAGAGTCGACTTATCTACTTTAACTGTTAAAAACTCTAAAGGTACCTTTATTTTAATAGTATGACTATATCCTAATTTTAGTTCTAAAAAACTTAAATCTGTTGAAAGAGAAGCTTTAAACCCTAAACCTTTTAAAATTAGTTTTTTTTTATATGGTTTATCTAAGAGTTTTAATCCTTTTGAAACTGAGGAAAAAAAACTATTAAGAATAATAGAACTATCAGGTACGTTTTTATCAATTTTAAAAGTTATTAAATTGTTTAATTTTTCAAAAAGAATAAACTTTGGAACTGTATAGTAATTTAAATTATCTTTTGACGATTCTTTTTTTAAAGTAATTATAGATTTTTTATTTTCATTACTTACAAAAAAAAACATTTCAATACCTGAAGGTAGTAATAAACTTTTAATTTTATATTTCATATTATTTTTATATAAATACTGTCTATTTTTTATTTTTTAACAGACAAATAGAGGTACTCCGCCAAGTCCATGTTTTTTACAGTCAAAACTGGTTAAAATACCCTTATTTGTTGATATAAACATAACAAGTTTTTTTGTTGAAATTTTACATAAATCTTTTAAAGTAAAATATTTTGTAAGAGACGGAGTTGAAATTATTTTAAGGTTTTTTAATATAGATTTATTGTAAAAAAACCGTAAAATAATTTTTATTTGGTTGTTTTTATCCAATTCAAATGACTGTATAAATCCTTCTTTATATAATGATTTTACTAATTCAAAAGATAATTTATTATAAGGTGTAATAACAATTTCTTTGCGTGCTAATGCTGCATTTTTTAATTTTATTAAAAATTTTATTGTATAAATATTCATCTGTAAATTAAATAAGTTAAAAATTAAAATATGTCCAAAAGTGGAATTGAACCACTGACACATGGATTTTCAGTCCATTGCTCTACCACTGAGCTACTTAGACTTTATTTTTTAAAATGTATTCTATAGGAATCGAACCTATAACCTATAGCTTAGAAGGCTATTGCTCTAGCCGATTGAGCTAAGAATACAACTAAAATTAAGTGTACTGGGGTTTGAACCCAGGACCCATGGATTAAAAGTCCATTGCTCTACCGCTGAGCTATACACTTTTTAGTATTTACTGAAGAGGGGACTTGAACCCCTATTCCTTTTGGAATTAGAACCTAAACCTAACGTGTCTACCAAATTTCACCACTTCAGTATTTCGTTTTAATATTAAAGAATTTAGCAAAAAATTATAAAACAGTAGCACCAGCCATAACAAAATAAACTAAGTACCTTTAATCCTATTATTTATTTTTCTACTACGAGGCACAATCTTTACGGCAATCATCATCATTTCTGCTCCTTGTTGGATTTCAGATGGACCGGCATTTAAAGTTAACTGTTCAACATGGGATCTAAAAGTGTTTAGGTAAGGGTTAGAGCTAATAGCTTCAACTCTTACACACTCAACAACTTGTGGCCCATATAATATCTTATAATATTTTTTAATTGGTATCATCATATTAATTAGGGGTTTTATTTTAAAGTAGTACATTTAATTTTTTATTAAACTTATAAAAAACAACGAATTACAAAAAAATAATTCTAAAAAGAGTGATAAATCAAAAATAGTCGTAACGTAACCTTTGATTACATTTTAAAAAAATAAAATTTGATTAAGAATAATTTTGTCTTATCTTTAATAGTTTAACTTTTTTATCAATAAAAATATAAAAATCAAAATAATTTAGAACTTAAAAGTAAAGTTAACTTTGATTAATTAATGTATCTAAAAAAATAAGATTTGATTTATAATTTTTAAGTATATAGTTATTTAACAGCAAAAAGAAAACAATTAAAAGATAAAAATAAAATAAAACTACTCCACATTTAAAAATTCGATCTTCTTAACGCTTTTTAATATTTTCCTCTTTTAACTCATCTTTAGTAATTAAATTTATTTGTTCCTCTAAAGTTAAAGAGTTTTTTGTTAAATTAGAATTAAATACTTCCATATTATTACTTAAGTTATTAGTTTTAACTATTAAATTAAAATTTTCAGAGTATAAAGAATTACACCAACATAAATCTAAGAGAATAATAAACCAAAATAATAGATCTAACCCTTTTAATTGTATTTATTAATAATAAGATTATAGAATATAATTTTATAAAAAAATTAATAAATATTTATCTTATTATTCTTTTATTAAGAATAGTTTTCTTATATTAATAGTTTAACTTTATTATCAATAAAAATATTATTTTATATTAATATTCATAGTAATAATTTATATCTATAAACTTTATTTTAATAGCAAGAAATAGGAAAAATACTATAAAATAATACTATTATAAATAAAAGTATTGTTTATCTTTCTATTATTAATTACTATGATATTATACGCTGTATTGCATAGCACGCTTAATAGTAATGTATATATATTCTTACTTCTTATGTCGTAATAATACTATATATTACTATCTTACTATATGCTGTATTGCATAGCACGCTAAGTAATAGTGTATATATATCATTACTCCTCATGTCGTAATAATATATATACACTATTACCATATTTTTCTTTTTTTTTTCTTATATCAATAGTTTAACTTTTTCGTTACAAATTTCTCAAAACATGTCTGTAGCTGTTGATAGTTAGTCCTTATTCAAATTTTTACTAAATTTATAATTAAGATTGTTTAACTTTTTTTTTATATCAAAAAAGTTAAACTATTAAAGAATGAAATGTTTAATTAATTCTTTTGTTTGAAAAAATGGCCGAGGGGTTAAAGGCGACAGACTGTAAATCTGTTGGATTTTCCTACGTAGGTTCAAATCCTACTTTTTTCATTTTAGAATAAATAAAATTATTTTATTTGTTATTTTTTTAAACTTATTAATTTATGATTATGCTTTATAATTTTTTAACTAAAAGTCTTTTTGTTACTTATTGTGATGCTTCTGAACCTTGGCAATTAGGATTTCAAGACCCTGCTACAGCTCCTGTGGAAGGAATGATTGATTTTCATAATTATCTTATGGTTTATTTAATTACAATTGGGTTTTTTGTTGTTTGGATGTTGTATCAAATTGTTGTTCATTTTAACGAAGAGTCTCATCCTGTTTCGGAAAAGTTTACTCATTCCAGTTTATTAGAAATTGTTTGGACTATTTTACCTGCTTTAGTTTTATTAGCAATTGCTGTTCCTTCATTTACTTTATTATATTCTTTAGATGAAATTATTGATCCTGCAGTAACTTTAAAAGTTGTAGGTCATCAGTGGTATTGGAGTTACGAGTATTCTGATTATTCAACTTTAGAAGGAGGTGAAAGTTTAAATTTTGATTCGTATTTAGTGGCAACTAATGACTTAACTCACGGATCGTTTAGATTATTAGAGGTAGATAACCGTGTAGTTTTACCAGTAAATACACATATTAGACTTCTAATTACAGCAGCAGATGTTTTACATTGTTGGGCTGTTCCTTCATTTGGGATTAAAGTAGACGCATGTCCTGGTAGATTAAGTCAAGCTTCTCTTTTTATTAAACGAGAAGGAGTTTATTATGGTCAATGTAGTGAAATTTGTGGGGTAAATCATGGATTTATGCCAATTGTTGTAAAAGGAGTTTCAGTTGATACTTTTGTTACTTGGATTACAGCTAAATTAGATAATCTAGTATTAGATTAAATTATAAATATTATATTATGTCAAGAATTAGATGGAATAAAGATTCGATGCTTTCATTTGTAGATTCACATATTATTAATTATCCAACACCAATAAATTTAAATTATATGTGGAGCTTTGGTTCAACTGCAGGTATTTGCTTAGTTATTCAAATAGTAACAGGTATCTTTTTAGCTATGCACTATACTCCTCATGTCGATTTAGCCTTTAGCAGTGTTGAGCATATTATGCGAGATGTTAACAACGGATGGTTAATTCGTTATTTGCATGCAAATGGAGCATCCATGTTTTTTATAGTTACTTATTGTCATATTTTTAGAGGATTATATTATGGTTCTTATATGCATCCTAGAGGTCTTTTATGGTGTAGTGGGGTTATAATTTTTCTGTTAATGATGGCAACCGCGTTTATGGGTTATGTTCTTCCATGGGGTCAAATGAGTTTTTGGGGTGCTACTGTAATTACAAATTTATTTTCAGCTGTTCCTTTTGTTGGTGGAGCAATTGTTGAATGGCTTTGGGGAGGTTTTTCTGTAGATAATGCAACATTAAATCGTTTTTTTAGTTTACATTATTTGATGCCTTTCGTTATTGCAGGTTTAGTAATTGTTCACTTAAGTTTATTGCATTCAAGTGGTTCAAATAATCCATTAGGAATAAATAAAAATGTAGATACAGTGTCTTTTTACCCATACTTTTATGTAAAAGATTTGTTTGCTTTTTTAATCCTAATTGCTTTTTTTTCATTCTTTGTATTTTATTATCCTAATGCATTAGGGCATTCAGATAATTATATTCCTGCTAATCCATTAGTAACACCAGCACATATTGTACCAGAATGGTATTTTTTACCATTTTATGCAATTTTAAGATCAATTCCTGATAAACTTGGTGGAGTTGTTGCTATGGTTGCTGCAATTTTAATTTTATTATTATTGCCTATTATTAATACTTCAGAGATTAGAAGTAGTAAGTTTCGCCCAATATTTGGAGTTGCTTATTGGTTTTTAGTCTCTGATTTTTTATTGTTAGGATGGATTGGTCAGAAACCGGTAGAAACACCTTATATTGAAATTGGTATGGGGTTAACTTTTTTTTATTTTGCTTTTTTACTTGTTTTATTACCTTTAATAGGATTAATCGAAAAACAATTAATTAGAGCAGAAGATTAAAATATTACAATTTAAAATTAATTATATGTTAAAAATTAAAATAAATAATTCAGAATTTTTAGTAAAGAACGACATTTCAGTTCTAGAAGCATGTAAATATGTTGGAATTTCTATTCCTCGTTTTTGTTATCATGAAACTCTTTCAATAGCTGGAAATTGTCGTATGTGCTTAGTTGAAATTGAAAAAACACCAAAACCAGTTTCATCTTGTACTTTACCTGTTTCAAACAATATGCAAATTTTTACTGATTCTCCATTAGTAAAAAAAGCGCGTGAAAATGTGGTTGAAACTTTATTATTAAATCATCCTTTAGATTGTCCAATATGTGATCAAGGTGGTGAATGTGATTTGCAAGATCAAACTAAAATGTGGGGTAGCGATTATAGTCGTTTTTTTATGAGTAAGCGAGGTGTTGAAGATAAAAATTGTGGTCCATTAATTAAAACAATTATGACTCGTTGTATTCATTGTACTCGTTGTGTTCGATTTGGAAGTGAAATAGCTGGTGTTGATTTTTTAGGTACTTTAAATAGAGGAACTTCTACTGAAATTGGAGCTTATGTATCAAGAATGTTTAATTCAGAAATTTCTGGAAATGTTATTGATCTTTGTCCTGTTGGAGCTTTAACTTCAAAACCTTATGCTTTTAAATCAAGACCTTGGGAATTGCGTTCTAATGAAAGTATTGATTTAACTGACAGTACTGGTAGTAATATTTATGTTAATTTTAAAGAATCTGAAGTTTTAAGAATTTTACCAAAAAGTAATTCAGAAATTAACGAAAATTTGATTTCGGATAAAGCTCGTTTTTATTATGATTCTTTAAAAAATCAGCGTCTTCAAAAACTTTTTGAAAAAGCATCAAATTCTAGTTATTCTAGTATAAATTGGAATATCTTTTTAAACAGAATAGATTCTTTGTTATCCGAAAAAGATGCTAGAAGAGTAACTTTTTTGATTAATGAAGAACTTGATTTAAACTCTTTTTCTATTTTAAAGGATATAGTTAATAAATACCCAAATTTAGTAAAAATAAAATCTATTGATAGATCATCTTCGAGTTATAAGAATCATTTTACTAGTTGGACTATAAATAAAATTAGCGAAATTAAAAAAGCATCAAAAATTTGTTTTCTGTTGTCGTCTAATATTCGATTAGAAGGTTCAATTTTAAATGCTAAAATAAGAAATAAGGTTGTTTTAGAAAATTTTGATGTTTTAAGTTTTGGTCAAAAAATCAACTCAAATTTCCCCGTAAAAGTAGTTAACTTAAGTATTAATAGTATTTTAAAAACATTAGAAGCAAAAACTCAATTTTCAAAACTGATTGTTTTAAAAAAGTCGCCTTTGTTTTTTTTAGGTGAAAGTTTAAATAAACGCTTTTTTGGTGGAGTGTCTCTTGTATCGTTTTTGAAAAAACTTAATTCAAGTTCTATAGTTATTGATGTAAAATCGTACTCTAATACAGAATCTGCTGCATTTTTAGGTATTGAAAATTTAAGTTATAATTCTATTTTAATGTCAGATATTATCATAGCTATAAACTTAGAAGATACTGTTTCAATTAGAAAATCGTTTAAGAATTTTCAAAAACCTATTATTTGGATTAATACTCATGGATCAAAATTAGCTTCAAATGCAAAATATATTGTACCGTCATCAACATATTTTGAACAAGAAGGTGTTTTTATAAATTTAGAACAACGACCTCAAAAAGTTTTGAAAACTTTAGGGCAAGTTCAAGATGCACGTTCTGTAAAAAGTATTCTATTATCTTTTTATCCAAATTTAGTTGAAAAAAATAGAAAGTATTTAGATTTTTTGTATGAAATAGTTGAACAACCAAATTTGTTTAAATCGATTAAAACTAGATTTAGTTTTTTTGATATATTTGAAAATAAATATATTAGCGCTATTAATACTTTAAGTAATTATCCTTTAAAAAATTCTTTTGAGGATTTTTATCGTTCGAATAATTTATCTAAAAACTCAACTACTATGGCAAAATGTTCTCAAGAACAAAGAAAAACAATTAATAATTTTAAAATTAATGATTAGATAACATAAAGGTGATGTATGAGACTGCAAATCTTAAAAAAAGGGTTCGATTCCCTTTCTAATCTTGATTTTAATAATTATAAAATATAACTTAACTTTTATGAAATTAAAAAAAATAAAACCGACAACAAATGGAACACGTCATCAATTAGTGCTTCAAAAAAATTTATTATCAAAAACTAATAAGATTTCTAAAAGTTCGATTATTGGAAAAAAATCTTTAGGTGGTCGATCTTCAACTACTGGACGTATCACTGTTTGGCATAAGGGTGGTGGTTGTAAAAATCTTTATAGAGAAATTAATTTTTTAAATAACAATTTTAACGGTCTTGTTTTATGTAATATGTATGATCCTTTAAGAAATGCTTTTATTTCTTTAAATTTTGATCTTAATACTTTAAACTTTTTTAGAACTTTAGCAACTAACTCTGTTTATCCAGGCTCTTTAATTAGTTGTTCAAGTAATAAAACTGAATTAAGATTAGGTAATAGAACAATTTTAGAAAATATACCAACAGGCTCAATAGTACATTCTATTAATAAGGAAGGATCGTTAAAAACGGTTTTTGCTCGATCGGCTGGTACTTATTGTCAAATAATTCAAAAAGGGATTAATTCTTGTAAATTAAGACTTCCCTCAGGTTTAGTTTTTACAGCATCAAACAATTCTTTTGCAACTTTAGGTGTTGTTTCAAATTCTCAGTATAATCTAACTTACATTGGAAAAGCAGGTAAAAACAGATTAATGGGTATTCGACCAACTGTTAGAGGTATTGCAATGAATCCTGTGGATCATCCGCATGGAGGTAGAACTAATGGTGGTCGACCTTCGGTTACACCTTGGGGTATTCCTACAAAAGGGAAACCAACAGTATTAAAAAAAAAACGTAATTATGAGTAGATCACTTTGGAAGGGTCTTTTTATTGACCCAAAACTTTTAAAAAATAAAAAACAAAAGGCAAATTCTAAAATTTGGTCTCGTTCTTCAGCAATTCCGTCTTCGTTGATTGGTGAAACTGTTTTTGTTCATAATGGAAAAGAGTTTAAAAGAGTTTCTATTACTCGAGAAAAAATTGGATTTAAATTTGGTGAATTCTCTTTTACTCGTAGATACACTTTAAAACAAAAAACACAAAATTCAATTGTAAAAAAAGTAAAAAAATAATTTAACATTTATGGGTCAAAAAACTAACGTATTAACATTAAGAAAAACAAAACCTCGATTAAATTTAGTTTCTGATAGTTCAAAATCTTTCTTATACGGGTTTAATTTTCTTAAAAACTTTGAAAAACTTCTGTCTAGAAAAGGAATTTTAGTTATTGATAAAACATTAAATTTAGATAACAATCAAATTTTTATTAGTTTAACCACATTTTTTAGATCGCAAAAAACTATATTTTATCGTCGTAAACATGTAATTAAAAAATCAATTAACAAAGTTACTTTTGATAAAGTATTTTCTAGTCTATTTAAAAATCAGTTTAAATTATTTTCAAATAGTTTGTTGTTTTTAAATTTTAGAAATCTTAATAAAGAATTAAATAAAAAACTAGTTGGTTATTTTTATGAAAATATAAAACGATTCAATGGTGTTTTGTTTTCTAGAAGATTTAATTTATTTATTGATTTTATAAAATTTAGTTCTTTTTTTTCACAATCTAAAATAAATTCAGATTCTTATCTTTATTTATTAGGTCAAATTTTTAAAGTTTTACCTAAGCGTAAGCATAGTCGATTTATTTTTTTTTTAAAACTGTTATTTAAAATGATTGTTGAAAAATCTCCGGCGTATTTTGATAAGCAAAATTTAAAAACAATCAAAATAAAAGGTATAAAATTTATAATAAATGGAAAACTTCAAGGAAAAACAAGAGCAGATTCTATCTCTATTCAAGTTGGATCAGTACCAATTCAAAGTATTGGTAAAAATGTTGATTTTTCTAGATTACATGTATACACTATTTACGGGGCTTTTGGTTTTCAAATGTGGGTATACCGAAATTAAATATTTAATAAAATTATAAAGTTCATTATGTTATCTGCGCCACGCAAATCAAAATTTAAAAAACAACAAAAAGGTAAATCCTTTAATCGAATTAATAGTACTTCTATTGATTTATACTCTTTGAAATTTGGATCTGTTGGTATAAAAGCATTAAGTGCTGGTAGAATTACTTCAAAACAGATTGAATCTGTTCGCCAAGCTATTAGTAAAATTATAAAAAAACAAGGTCGTTTAAAAATTAATGTATTTCCTGATACTCCAATAAGTAAAAAGCCTATCGAAGTAAGAATGGGTAAAGGTAAAGGTTCGGTCGATCATTGGGTATTTAAAGTAAAACCAGGCTTTGTTCTTTATGAAATAGAAACTGCATATACTTCTTTGGCCGTAAAAGCATTAGAATCAGGTCAAATTCGTTTACCAATAAAAAGTCGAATTATTTTTAATTAATAATATATATTATGATTTTAAAACAAATTTTTTCAACTAATTCTCAAGATTTACATAGTACACTAGATAAAAAATTTTTTATAAAAAATTTATATGGAAAATTTGTAGTGAGAAGTTCAGTTTTAGATAATAGCAATTTACACGTTTTAGATAATAACAAATCTTTTTTTAATATTTCTTCGGATAATTTAGGAAAATTTATAGAATCAACAACTTTAGTAGGTCACTCTTTAATTGCTAAAGAATTTGAGTATAAAAACAAATTAAATCGTTCAATTAATATGAAAACTTTTTTAGTAAATAACAAATCTTTGCAAAACAATTCTATTCTGGGTTCTTTTTATAATGTCTTAAAGATTACTCGTAAAGAATATCAAAGTTCTTTAGTTTTATTAAATCCAAAAAAAGGGGGGTTTGATTGTTATTCTAATGGTGTTGTAGGATTTATGCCAAGAAGACATGCAATTTTTGCATTTTTGAAGACTTTTTCGTATTTAAATAATAAAAAAGAAAAAGTTAATTCAATTTCAAATTTTAATTTTTTGTTAAAAAAAGATAATTTTATCAAAAAATCTATTTTAATTCGTTTGTCTAACTGGTGGGGGAAAGTTACTTTAACTCCTAAATCAAAAAGAAATCGATTCTCTAATATTTCTAGAAGGAGACGAAAAATTTTTGCAAATAAAACAAATTTTGTTTTTTTGACAAAAAAAAGTTATATTTCTAAAAATAAAATAAAAAAAAGTAAATAACATGAAAATAAAAAATATTAAAAAAGCGATAAGCGTTACTTTGTCAGAACGAAACCTAAACAGCAGTTCTTTTTTTCTATTAGAAATTAAAAAATTAAACATAAAAAAACTAGTGGATGAACCTGGTATTTTATATACAAAAACTTTTGTTAAGGCTACTTCAAAAAATATTAATCTTTCAGATTTTTTATTACCTTCAACTTTAAAATTTCCATTGGTTTTAAAAGTTTTTAAAGATTATAATTCAATTTTTAATTATCTATTACAAGAAAAAAAAGAAAAAAGGAATTCGATTGTATTTGTAAAAATGGGAAAAATTTCTTTTAAAGAAAACGATCTTTCGTTATTATATTCTACTGATATCGTTCATTCTTTTAATAGTTTATCTCATCTACTAAATCCAATGGTTGGTGTTTTAAAGCTGTTTACTTTGTCAAAACGTTAATTTTATTTTTCTGTCTTTTAATAAAAAAACTAAATTCTTAAACGAATAGAATTAAGAATGCAATCATTAGAGCGAATAGAGCAATAGCTTCAGTTAATGCGAATCCTAAAATTGCAAATCTAAATAAATCATCTTTTAGATTTGGATTTCTTGAAATTCCGATAATTAATGATGCGAAAATTAATCCAATTCCGATACCAGCACCTGCTAGTCCGAAAGTTGATAGCCCAGCTCCGATTTTTTGTGCAGCTTGTAACAACATAAAAAACAATAGAGAAGAGTTTTTGTTTTTTTATTTTATATGAATTTTAGGCCAAGTAGGATTTGAACCTACATTTTTACCGTTATGAGCGGTATGTTCTACCGGATTAAACTATAAGCCTTACATTTTTATAAAAAACTACTTTTTTAATTATTAAAAATACTTTATGTTCAATATTAGCTTTTTTCAAATATTAATTTTTCTTTTTATTGTTTTTTTACTTTTTGGAGATTTTAATAAGTTAAAAATAAACTTTAATAAATTTAAACAATATTTTTCAAATAAAGAGTAAATTTTTTTATAATTTCAGGAAAAAAGGGACTTGAACCCATAAATTTGGTTTTGGAGACCAATGCTTTACCAATTAAACTATTTTCCTTTTATTATTTATAAATTTTTAAAACAGATACTTACACTTTTAGGTTTATTTAAAAATAAAAATTTTAGTAAATAAACGTTTATTTTCTCATTCATTTGTAATATATAACTAAATTTTTTAAGTTCAAACTGTTCTCTTGCAGATTTATTTACATGTGTAGATTTTAAAAGTGTTACCCTTTTTTTTTCTATGGGCAAATTAAAAATACTGTATTTTATGTTTGTTTTATTAAAAATATTTACTAAAAATTTTTGATAAATTAATATAGATTGTTTATTTAAAGATTTTATTTTTATTTGATATTTCATATGTTTTATTTGACTGAACTTTTTTTTAGGTTTCAATATTTTATTGTATCTTTTTTTTTAACTGTTTTAATTGCATATTTATTTAAAGATATTCTTTTTATTTTATTAACTTTTCCATTAATTAATAATTCAAATACTTTAAATAGTTTTATATATACACATCCTGCAGAACTTTTAACAATACATTTGTTATTAATGGTTTTAATTGCGTTTATATTTCAAATTCCTTATTTTTTTTGGCATTTTGTTGATTTTATAAAAACAAGTTTAATTAAAAAGGAGTATAAAAATCTAACCAAAGTTTTGTTACTTTGTGTATTTTCTTTAA
>Ga0214921_10004876_pt1 | contig 19372 bp, 20 predicted proteins | sample LL1505_MetaG_FD_177992 | JGI IMG/M metagenome (GOLD analysis project Ga0214921, IMG submission 177992) | Freshwater microbial communities from Lake Lanier, Atlanta, Georgia, United States - LL-1505 | ecosystem: Environmental > Aquatic > Freshwater > Lake | place: USA: Georgia | collected... | reverse complement strand
CTGCTCAAATCACAGCCCTGGGCAACTGGCCTGCGACCGGTGAAGAGAAAGACAGCCATGAAGCGTAATTTCTGGCGGCCCCTGGCCATCTTTTTGTTGCTGGCTTTGCCGCTGGCCGCCTGGTCCCAGGGCCTGCCTATGGTCAATGTGACGGGCGGCAAGGGCGGCACGCAGTACAGCCTGACGCTGCAACTGCTGGCTCTCATGACCACGCTGGCGGTGCTGCCGTCGCTGCTGCTCATGATGACGTCCTTCGTGCGCATCATCATTGTCATGTCGCTGCTGCGCCAGGCTTTGGGCACCGGTCAAACGCCGCCCAATACTGTGCTGGTTGGCTTGTCCCTTTTCCTCACACTTTTCATCATGCAGCCGGTACTCACCGACGTTTACCAAAACGCGCTGGTGCCTTATCTACAAAATGGCATGGACTTCAACAAGGCACTCGCTGCCGCCGAAGCGCCGATTCGCAAATTCATGATGGCGCAGACCCGCAGCGACGACATTGCGCTGTTCATGCAAATTGCCCGCAAAGGCGAGCCGCTGAGCCCGGACACCGTGCCCTTCACCACCTTGGTTCCGGCCTTCATCACTTCTGAACTCAAAAGCGCTTTCACGATCGGCTTTTTGATCTACATCCCCTTCGTGGTGATTGACCTGATTGTTGCCAGCGTGCTGATGTCCATGGGCATGATGATGCTCTCGCCCATGATGATTTCCATGCCATTCAAGCTCATGCTGTTTGTGCTGGTCGATGGTTGGGGTTTGATCATGGGATCACTTGCCGCCAGTTTTGTAACAAATTAAGAAAAAAATAACACCATGGACACCTCCACCGTAGTTGAAATTGGCAACCAAGCCCTCTGGATGACCGTATTGATTTCTGCCCCGCTTCTGGGTATGGCGCTGGCCGTCGGTCTGGTGATCGGTATTGTTCAGGCAGCGACTTCTGTCAACGAGGCGACCTTGAGCTTCATTCCCAAGCTGGCAGCCATGGCCCTGACCTTGGCTGTTGTGGGTGGCTGGCAAATCGCCATGCTGGTCGAGTACACGCGCGGTATCTTCATGCGCATACCGACCCTGTTTACCTGAGTTTTTCTTCGCCTCATGAACATCGCAGCCATCGATATCGTCGAGCGGTTTTACGCTTTCATGTGGCCCATGCTGCGTATTTCAGCGCTGCTGTTGGCGGCACCTGTTTTTTCACTTTCGGCACTGACCGTACGCATTCGCGTCCTGCTGGCCTTGGCGCTGTCGGTGATGGTGTATCCGCTGTTCACCTGGCCTGATATTGATCCGCTGTCCCCGGCTGGACTGCTTGAAATAGGCAACCAGTTGGTGATTGGCGTCTTCATGGGACTGGCGCTGCAAATTGTCACCGCTGCGGTGGTGGTGGCCGGTCAGACCATCTCCAACTCAATGGGCTTGTCGATGGCCAGCTTGATCGACCCCAACCTGGGTAACGTGCCGGTGATCGCGCAGTTTCTGCTGATTATGTCGACGCTTATTTTCGTCAGCCTGGGTGGTCACGCCATGCTGCTGGCCCTTATTTTGGAGAGCTTTGCCACCTTGCCCGTGGGCAGCTCACTCTTTGGGCCGCAGGCTTACGCGCAGCTGGTCAGCTGGAGCTCGATGATCTTTTTAGGCGCTTTGCTCACTGCCTTGCCAGTCATGGTCACCTTGCTTTTCATCAGCATCGGTCTGGGCGTGGTCACGCGTGCAGCGCCAAGCTTGAATATTTTCTCCGTGGGTCTACCAGCCACCATCGTGGTCGGTTTTGTGGTGCTGCTGTTATCGCTGGCCAATATTGGCAGCCGGATTCAGTGGCTGTGGTTGCAAGGACTGCTGCAGATCCGCAGCCTGGCAGGTCTGCCATGATGCGATTGTTTTTCAAGGTGAGCGGCCATGTCTGAAAGCGGCTCAGAACGCACCGAAGAACCCACAGCGCGGCGGCTCAAACGCGCGCGTGAAGACGGTCAGGTGGCTCGCTCGACAGAGCTGCCCGCCGCAGCCGTGATGATTGCAGCCGTCTTTACCCTGCTGATGATGGGGGGAGTGTGGGTCTCCCGCCTCTCGGACATGCTGAAAAGTAGCTTTACCTTTGACCGTCGCACACTGGACACCCCCACGCTGCTGCCGGCCACTTTTGCCAGCCAGTTGCTCGAAGCCTTGATGCTGGTCTTACCAGTGCTGGCGGTGACCGCCATCGTGGCCATCTTGGCCTCTGGTGCGACCGGCGGCTTTCATTTTTCCTTGAAGAGTGTCGCTCCCAAGTTCAGCAAGCTCAGCCCCCTGGAAGGCATCAAACGCATGCTGGGCACCCGCGCTGCGGTGGAGCTGATCAAGTCGCTGGCCAAGTTTTCGCTGGTTGCTGGCGTGCTCTGGGCACTGGTTGACAAGCACATGAACGAGCTGATCCAGCTGGGCAATATGAACCTGGAGCCGGCCCTTGCCATCGCCGGAACGCTGCTCACCAAGTCGGCCCTCTGGCTCACGCTCAGTCTGGTGCTGATCGCTCTGTTGGACGCTCCTTACCAGCGCTGGTCTTTCATGCAACGCATGCGCATGACCAAGCAAGAGGTCAAGGACGAAATGAAGGACATGGAAGGCCGGCCCGAGGTCAAGCAGCAAATCCGCCGTCGCCAGCGTGAGATGGCCAACGCCCGCATGATGGACAGCGTCAAGGACGCCGACGTCATCATCACCAACCCTGAACACTTTGCCATTGCGCTGTCCTATGACCCGAGTTCAGACGGTGCGCCTGTCCTGCTGGCCAAAGGCGCTGACCACATGGCAGCGCGCATCCGCGAAGAAGCTAGACTCCACGGCGTAGAAATTTTTTCCTCGCCTCAATTGGCCCGTGCTTTGTACTTCACAACCGAGGTCAACAAGACCATTCCGGAAGCGCTGTACCATGCTGTGGCTCCGGTCATCGCCTACGTCTTCAGCCTGGCGCAAGTGCGTCCCGGGGTCGAGCCGATGCCCCGGCCGCAGCCTAAAGTGCCGCCGGCTATGCGCTTTAATGCCAAGGGCGAGCTTGAAAACCCTGTGGAGCGTCAAGCATGAGCGAATTCAATGTCAACGTGAGCCTCGATGCCGCGGGCATGTCGACTGTCTATTTCCGCCAGGCCGACCGCCTGCGTCTTGAGGGCTGTGTTGCCGGCGTTCTGCGGGATGGCCGCAGCCTGGCCTTGTCGAGCAACCGCGAAGCCGCGCTGGACCATTACAGCCGTTTGTTGTTTGCACGTTTGCGCGAGAGTTCGCCGACCAGCCAGCTGGAGGTTTATTTCCCGGCTGACACAGCGGCCATGCTGACCCGCTTTAACGAAGTGCTGGCCAGCCAGTCAGTCGAGCAAGCCATGAAGCTCTCAGGCCAAGAGTCGGCAGCCCGCATCATGATCGTGCACGACGCTGGCGCTCTTGCCGATCATGAAGTGCAGCTGCTGGCCCGCCTGGTTCAAAATTTCCCCGGTGCCAATATTCGCATCGTTTTGCTGCTGGGCACCAGCGCCCGAAGTCGCAAGATTTTTGAGTCCTTTGACCGGCGCATGTTGCGCTGGGACATAGAGTCACCCACGCCCGAACAAGCTCAAGCCATGCTGACCCAGGGCCGTGAAGACGGTTGCGAAGGGGCTGTCAAAGCATTGCTTGAAAAAATGCGGGCACCTGAACCCGGCGAGGCGGTGCAAGCCGACCCGGCGGGTATCGATCCACTGGGCTTTGATGCTGGCGCCTCCCGCGAGCCCGCTGGCACCGAGGTGTTTACTTTTTCCGGCGGCGCTGACTCAAAAAAGAAAAACAAACCTGGCAAAGACAAAGTGCCCACTCAGCGCGGGCGTGGCGACTATTTACGCTGGCTTGCGGCCATCTCTTTCCTAGCTGTCCTGTCGGTCGGCACCACCGCCTGGCTTCACCCGGACGTCTTTACACTAGACCGTTTGCAACTGGCGCAGCACTGGGCCCGTAGCAAGCTGCTGGGTACCACCCCTGCCGCTGCCGTCGTGGCCACCACTGCGCCGGCTACGCCCGCTGACGCGGCGCCTGCTGCTGACGCGGCGCCGGCCGCTCCCCCTACGCCAGGTGCTTTGCCGGCTGCTTCGCCAGCCGCTAGCACCGCGCCTGCCGATGCCGCGCCCTTCGCTGCAGCAACTTTGCCAGCCCCCTCCATCCCTGCAAATCCTGCCCCTGCGTTACCTGCAAAAGCCCCCGTCACAGCAGAAGCCATCGAAGCTCCGGCCGAAGCCATGGCGGCTCAAGCTTGGCTCAAAACTATGCCGGCCAGCACCTACGTGGTTCAGCATGCGGCCATGCCGACGTACGATGCGGCCCTGCAGTGGCAAAAATCTCAAGCTGCGCTGTCAGCAGCCCGCATCGTTGCGGTGTACCGCCCCAACCAGAAAATGGCTTACTTTGTCGTTGTATCCGGCCCGTTTGCTACCCGTGAACTGGCCTTTAATTTCACCCGCAGTCGGGGCGTCCCGGCCGAAACCTGGGTGCGTACCGCGAGTTCACTGCGCGAGCAATTCACCCCCGATCAGCCCACTGCCGCCAAGCGATAGGAAAACTGAACATGAGCGATAAAGATAAAGAAATCATCCGCCATGACGCACCACACCAGGTGACCATGAAAGAAGGCAGCCACATGGCTGTCGGTAAAAAAGCCGAAGCCATTGAGCCCTCAGTGCGTAAAGTGCTGGCGGCTGAAGAAGGACTGACTTTGGAGCACCAACTGTTGGACCACCGGTTGGCCGTGCCCGAAGGGCAGGCTGCGGCCAATGCGGCTGAGCAGCCTAGCTTTGAGCGCGACATTCACCAAGGCCGCGCACTCGCCCCTGATACCTCAAACCAGGCCGCACCTTTAGGGGGGTTGCTGCTCAAAAGAGCCACCAACGATCACACCGAGTTGCTGCCCCCTGAGCAGCGTGTCCAAGCGCCAGAGCATGACATTCCAGGCGCTGTGGCACGTGGCGCCTCTGAGGCAGGACCCCTGATCCCACAATTTGAAAACGACCACTTTGTCAAAGTACCACCACCGATCGCTGAAAAGGGCGTTTATGAAGCGGACTTACAGCCTACTGAGGCCCCGGCTGAAGTGGCTGCGCCTCAAGTTTTGCCTGCGCATGCCGATTCTGATGGGACACCGGATCTTTCTGACGCGATGGCCGAGATGATGCAGATGAATTTCCCGGCCCGTGTGGTCCATCTAAAAATCGAAAACGACAAAATTCGCAGCAAGCTCGACTCACTGCAAGGCAAAGCGACTAAATAAAGCGTGCCAGCTGATAAGCAATGGCGTTAAGCCCTGGAGACTGACATGGATCCCACCAACCCTGCAGGTGCAGGTGATTCGCTAGATTTGGCCGCAGCCGACAAGGCTATCGATGAGCACAACATGACCGACATGAAGTTGGTGCTCATGGATTCGGCCGAACTGGCCAGCCGATCCGCCAGCATGGCAGCTGATGCCGGTATTGAGTTGCGCTTGGCTTCCAAAAAACTGGTGGATGCCCACGTGCAGCAACGCCGGCTGCAATTTTTCCTGGTTTTCCTTTGTGGCTGTTTGATGGTGGTTGCTTGCGGCGTTTTTGGCGCCATGGCTTGGCGCTTGCAAAGCCGCGTGGAGCAACTCGACAGCATGATGCTGGCCATCGGTAAACGCGTGGTTGGCATGGATGCCTCTATGGAGTCTGTCGGTTCGGTACAGCAAGCGCTGCAAGAACTGATGGTCAAGCAAGAGGCCTCGGCAGCGTTACAAACCAAAATTGACGCCCGCCTGGAAGAAGTTATCAAGACCTCCCAGGCCACCCCGGACATGCTGGTCAAGCAGCTTGACGGCAAGACCCAGTCCATGAGCAAGCAAGTGCAAGCCCTGGACGGCCGGCTGCAAGCGCAGGCTGGCGCCTTGAAAACTCTGTCGGGTCAGATGAAAGGGCTGGAGGGCGCTCTCGGGGATGCCGGAGCAGTTCGCCGTGAAATGGAAAAGCAGCAACGGGAGTTGCGCGAGCGACAAGCGGCTGACGCCAGAAACGCCAAACTGGCCGCAGACCGCAACCGCGACCGAATGCTGCAGTACCCGCGTGCGCCTGACACAAATTAAGTCCGGTTTTAAAAGGCGATCAGGCCGAAAGCGGTGACTCGCTGCCGGTGCTCGCCGGACGCAGGTCGTACTTGTGAATTTTTTCAATCAAGGTGGTGCGCTGAAGGCTGAGTAAGCGGGCTGTTTGCGAAACATTGCCGTCTGTGCGGGCGAGCGCCTGGGAAATCAGGTCACGCTCTATGTCTGCAAGTCTGTCCTTCAAAGAAACACCGCCCACTGGCAAAGTCGGCATGCTGCCTTGCGCCAGCATGATGATGTCTTCCACCTCGTTGCTGCTCTCAGGCACTGAGCGGCTTAGCTCGTTTGCCGACAGCAGTTCGTGGCGCGCCGGCGCAGGCGGCAGCAAGCTGACCGGGGCGCTGTCGCAGCGCTCAGCCTGCAAGGCCGCCAGACCGCGTGGCAACAAGTTCGCCGGTATTGAGCCAAGGGCCAGATGCTGGCAAGCAAACAAAGTGCTAAAACGGTCTATCAAATTAGACAATTCCCGTACATTGCCAGGCCAGTGGTAGGCCTGCAAAGCGTGCAGAAAATCATCGGTAAAAGTGACGGGCTGTTTGCCCGGCCCGGCAAAATGAGCTGCAAAAAACTTCAGTAACTCAGGCACGTCTTCACATCGCTCACGCAGTGGCGCTGTGTTCAGCGGCAGAACGTTCAGGCGGTAATACAAGTCTTCCCGAAAGCGCCCGGCCTCAATCTCGGCTTCCAGGTCCCGGTGCGTTGCAGCAACCACCCGCACATGGACTTGCACAGGCCGCAGGCCGCCTACCGGGTCAATGGTTCTTTCTTGCAAGACACGCAGCAACTTAACTTGCATGTCCAGCGACAAGTCGCCAATCTCATCTAAGAAAATAGTTCCACCGTGGGCCAGCTCAAAGCGACCCACCCGGTCTGCCACAGCGCCTGTGAAAGCTCCTTTGCGGTGGCCGAACAACTCGCTCTCGAGCAAATCCTTGGGGATGGCCGCGCAGTTGATGGGTACAAAATTGCCGTCTTTGCGCAGCGATTCGTCGTGCAGTGCGCGGGCCACCAGCTCCTTGCCCGTTCCGCTTTCGCCAGTGATCAGCACCGTGGCGGTGGAGTCGGCGACGAGCGAAACCATATTGCGAACCGCCTTGGCGGCCTCGCTAGATCCGATATAAGAGTTGGTTTTTTTGCTGGCCACAGGAATGAGAAGGTGATTGGGGGTGTTGTGCGTGCGAAAAATACAACTTCATCAGGGATAGCCTGTCTGCCGAATACCTACTAATATTACACAATATATTTAATCGTTAATGATTTAATTGATTATTGTGACTTGGAAACATCAAGGAAACATCAGGAACGGGCCCAAGTTGTTTGAAAGCGTCTCAAGATTGTTTTTCTGCTGTCGATATTGAGGTAGATGCTTTTAGACCTTGCTTACCTTTGAAAGACCATGCCATGACCCGTCTGAAAACCCCTTTAACGCGATCGCTGGCCTTGTGCTTGATATTTGTTTTGGTGGGCGCGAGCCTCTCCGGCTGCCAGACCATGCGTGACATCATGCCCTTTAACGGCAAAGCTGAGCCCATCAAAGCCACTGTTGTCGAGCCCATCAAAGCTCCTGTTGCCCCGCCCAGCCCGGCTGAATTGGCCGGCATGATTGCCCCCATGGTCGAAAAGCGTGAGACGCTGACCGCCAGTGGCTACGCTGTGATCAGCGTGCAAAACCACCGCAACCCGGCGCAGCAACGTTTGCTGGCCATACGCGCTTCCAAGCTTGACGCCTACCGCTCTTTGACTGAGCAGGTTTACGGCCAGCAACTCGATTCCAGTACCACGGTGGCCGACATGGTGGTGCAAAACGACTCTTTCCGCACCCGTGTCGAAGGTGTGATCTACGGCGCTGTGCTGGTCAGCATCACGCCGACCAGTGATGACACCTACGAGACCACTTTGTCCTTGGATAAAGCAGTGGTCAAGGACCTGCGAACCCTGTACCTGGGTCAGGTTGTCGCTAGAAACCGCTGACCCCACATCATTTACCCGAGCCCACTGCCATGAAACATCGACTCGCTTGGCTGGCATTGGCTGTGTGCGCTCCTGCGGCTCTGGCCCAGGCCATCACAGGTCTGAGCCCTGAAGAACGCCTGGAAGGCATCCGTGCAGGTTTGGTGCAAGCTGCCCTGCAAGGCCCGACTCGGGTTGACAGCGTGGCCTGGATAGACGGGCAGGGCGTGTTGCGCGAAGGCAGCAGTTTTCGCTCAGGCATGCAAGTGCGCGGGGTGCAGGTACTTAGTTACCTGCGCGACAGCAGCGGGCGGCCTCAGGCCCAACTCAAGTTGCAAGAGAGCAAAGCCTCGCCAGACGCCAGCTCCGCTGATTTGGCCGCTGCCGCCAAGCTACGTAACTGTGAAAAACAGGTCTCGCTGCGCCACCTCATCGGTCTGCAAATCTCAGTGGATGGCCAGTGGAGCCACCAAGATGCGGCGATAGCCCACGCCTTGAGCCAATTCGGTCGGGAACAGTTGCTGCAAGCCGGCGCCTCGGCCAGTGCTTGGCGAATAATTCCGCAAAGTAGCGACAAACTCTCCGCTTATGAGCAAATCCTCACGGGTGCCGGCGAACAAAACCTGCCGTGGCGCGCTGTTGTCAACGTCTCTCCAGTGCCCGCTGAAGTTCCCAAGGTGGCGCCTGCACATGAAGGAAAAATCATGTGGCGCGAAAACCCTTTGTTCCCCGATCCACCGGCGCCTACGCTCATGCGCTTTCATTTCTCAGTCACTGCGCAGGGCAGTGGCAAGCCGTTTTTTGTCGCCAGTGCCGATATTTCCATGCCGCCTCAGACTGGCGCTTACAGTGCCAACTTGCTGTCGCTTCAGTCACGCGACCAGCTGGCCCGCCATGTCGGCCAGTGGACGCAAGATATGGGCGCGCGCTTGGCTTGCGAAAGCGTGAAGCCTGAAGTGACTCAAGCCCGCGGTGCCGACCTGCGCATCAACGCCGGCTTGCTGGCTGGTGTGCGCGCTGGTGACGAGTGGGTGCTGGCCGATCAAAAGCGCTTTCCACAGCAAATTTTTGAAGCTGGCGTTGTCGCACAAGTGGTGCTGGCCAGGGTTCAGCGCGTCTACGCCCACCATGCCCAGTTGCAAGTTTTAGCTGGCCCGGCCGACCAGGTTCGCACCCAGTGGCTTGCCTGGCAGCCCCAGACTTTGCCCAGCCTGGACGTGATGCGTTGAAGCTGTGGCATCTACCTGCTTAAATAACTTATTCCACCAGCTGCACCCTCCGACAAGGAAGCCCCATGAACAAGTCCTCCATCCATCCCCCTGTCTGCACCTTGCGCGGTGTTAAAGCGCCCAAGGCGCTGGTTTTGGCCCTGTTGCTGTCAGCTTTGGCCGCGGGGCAGGCCTTGGCTCAGCTCCCAGCTCAGACCCCAACCCCAACACAAACCCAAATCCAAATCCAAGCCCCAAATCAGGCACCCCGGCCGGCCATATTTCCGCCCAACCTTGCCCCTAAGGCTGTCGCTCCTGTTGCGCCTGTCCAACCGGCCGTGGTGGCGTCTGGCCGCACTTACAAAGTGCTGCGCGGTGAGTCACTTGACAAGGTGATTCAAAAAACCATGGCCGACAGCCCCCTGCGAGTCGAGTTGCTGCGTAACGCTTTCATCGAACTCAATCCGCAGGCATTTCCTGGCGGTCAGGCGTCACGCATGCGCGCCACAGAGCCCTTGAATGTGCCGGACCCTGTCCAACTGTTGCGTGCTGTGGCCACGCCATTGCTGGAAACAGAAGACACACCGCGCGCGGCCGCACCGACGTCAGCTGAGCAGCAGCGGCGCTGGGTCCGCTTTCCTTGATTGAAGGCGCTCAGGCCAGTCAGTTGGCTGGCCGCGCAAACCCAATTTTTCTTGAAGGAAAGTTGTTGCCCTTGGCCGCTCCGGCGGCCCGTGCCCTGGGGCTGACTGACGGTGAGGTTGTAGAGGCTTTGGTGCAAACCCGCCCGAACGGTGACATGGCCTTGCTGCTACGCGGTCGCATGCTGGAGTTGCCGCGCCCTTCGCCCTGGGCTGAAGGAGAAAAACTGTCGCTGCGGGTCCAGGGCTCACCCAGCGGCCCCTGGAGTTTGCAGCTCTTGCCGGCCACCACGGCCCTGCCGGCGCTGACCGCTGCGCCAGACGCCAGCGTTTTCTTCTCGAAAGTAGCCAACTTGTTGTTTCGCCCGCCGCTGGCGCAAGGTGTAGGTGAAATGTTTCGCCCGGGCACGCTGGACGCCATCTTGCAAAGCCTGCCGCGCCCCGACTTGCAGACCCAGTGGCGCAGCATGCAGCTGTCCATGGCGCAGCTCACCCCGCAGGCGCTCAGCCAGGCGGTAGCCGCCGGCATGGGGGCTGAGGCTTGGCTGGCGCGTGGCCTTAGCCCGCCTGCAGACGACCCTAAACAACTGCTGCGCCGCCTGATGGCGGCACTGGTCCGCGGCGAGTCTGAAGAAAGTTCCGAGAAAGTCAACAGCTTGCAGCGTGCAGTCGACGACATGGAGTCTTTCCAGGTCCAGGCAGTGCAAGCGCAAGCCCAGCGCGAGTTGATGATGCGCATGGTCTTGCCATTTCATGATGCTGAGCCGGTAGAGATTGTCTTCAGGCGCGCACCGCGTGACGGTGACAAGCCGCCACCCCTGACGGTCAATGTGCACTCGCGCAGCGATGTGCTCGGCGAAATCTGGCTCAAGACCGAGCTGCACGGCACTGACCGGGTTGATCTGCACATGTGGGCAGTGCAGGGTGAAGTTGCCAAGCAGGCCACCGCCCGCGCACCGGAGCTGCGCCAGCAGCTCGCAGAGGCCGGGTTGGCCATGCAAAGCTTTCAAATCGTGCATGGCGCGCGTCCGGAGGACCCCGGTCAGTGGCGCCCGAGCGGTCGTGGCTTGGTGGTGGACGTTTCAGCATGAACCCGATTCGTCAGGCCATTGCCCTCGAGTACGGCGCCCACGCAGTGCCCATTGTCACCGCCAAGGGCGATGGTGCTGTGGCTGACATGATTGTGGAAGAAGCCCGCAAGCAGGGCATTTATGTCACGCAAGACCCCCAGCTGCTGGCTTTGCTCAGCCGGCTCAATGTCGACGAAGAAATACCCACAGAGCTCTACACCACCGTGGCAGTGATTTTGAGCTGGGTGTATTGGCTCAAGGGCATGCGGCCGGGGGATGAAAAAATGGCATCCTACAGCCGCCCTGAAGTTGCCGCCCAAGCAGCGCCGGCCGATCCTGCGGCTTAAACAGGGCAGGGCTCAGGCGTCCTGGTACCCGCGCCCTCGTGAAAAACGGGCCACCTGGCCCAGGCGGTCATAAACTTCAACGGTGCTGGTGGCCACGCTGGACTGCAGGCTTTGCAGCGTGCCGCGAATGGCTTCGAGTTTGCGCTCTATGAGCATGGCGTTGCGTCTGTGCAGGTCGCGGCATTCGGTCATGGCGGCCAGCAGTCCCTGCCAATCTGGGTCTTGTTGCAAAACCTCTGCGGCAGGGCACAGGCCTGCGAGGTCGGCCAGCAAATCGGCTTTGCGGCCTTGAAGTTGTTCAAAACGGTCCAGGTCCTGCTTTTGCAAGGCCTCGAACTCCATTTCGAGAATTTGCGCCAACTCGCCGGCCATAGGCAAAGCGCGCACGGCGCGTGCCAGTTGCTCAGCTTTGGCTTGTTCAGTCACCTGTTCAGTCGGCAATCATTTTTTCGATGGCCACAAAGCTCTCGGCGATGCGCTTGGCATCCAGGGGGTACTGGCCATCCTGAATGGCTTTTTTGATCGAATCGACCTTGACCCGGTCAAATTCGGGCTCGTTCATGGCTTTTTGAGCCACATTGCTCAAGCTCAGCGTGTCCGGGCCGGGGCGCACAGGGGCCTTGGGCGCCAGAGCTTGTGCCGCGGGGGCTTTGCTGTCCGCAGCATCAGTCTTTTTGTCGAGCTTTTCCAAAGCGTTGCGCACAGTCGCGTCGGACTGGGCTTTGCGGCCATATTGTGAAATTGCATCGGTCATAAAGCACTCTCTTTCTAATAATGACAGTCACTTCAAAAAGACTGTGCATCTGTAGTATCGGCCGCTCTTTTGAGAACTTGAGGGCCTTTATGAAAAAAACCTCAAAATCCCCGGACAGCGCCCGGCCCCGTGACTGTACCCGTTAGTAATCGACCCGACTCCGTATTTTTCAAGCGGATTTGTTCACCCATTCGCCCATCTTGCATCGCTTCAACGCGGAGGGTGATCTCAAAGCCCTTGCCTTGGCCTACCGTCATGAGTGCGGATTGCCCTTGTTTGACCAAAACAGCCCGCCGAATGTCATTACTTCGTACTACTTGGCCGGCCGGCAAGTCGCGGGTGGCTTCTCCATTAATAAGATCTTTTAATGATGACACCGCCTGCGGATCCAGCCCTAGCGTCGGGCGGCTGACTTCTTCCAGCATGGCCGGTTGCAACTGAGTGCCGCGCTGAATCAGGTGGCGGGTGATCACTGTGGTCCGGTTGACTGGCGCCGCCGCTTGAGCGGTTTGAGCCGCCGCAGGCGCTGCGGCATCTGCTATTTGTACCCGCAGGTAAATCTGCCAGGCAGGCTGGGCGCAGCGCACCCGCACAGATTCACGCGAGGCAAAGGGCAGGTCGATTAACAACGGCTGAGGGCACTCCAGCACATTGACCCGGGGGTCGATGGGCGCTATCTCAACTTTGGCAGGCTCTGTGTTCTGGTTTTGGCCCACCCATTGGCGGACCTGCAAGAGCATTTTGTCTTTGGGCGATGTGGCAGACGCTGCCGTTGCGCTGGGCGCGGCGGGCGGTGCGGACGGCACTTTGCCGGCCTGGGCCAAAGCCTGGCCGCAGACCAGGCAGGCGGCCAGCCAGGCCAGCACCCGGTCAAAGGGTGCCGGAAATTGACACTAAAAGGTCGGCACAGCATTTGCATTCACTCAGTTAAATCGTTCAAAACGCCATCAAGGTGTTGATTTATTGACACCACAGAGGGTGCAGATAGACATAGTTGCAAGAAAGAGACCAAGTGAAAAAGATCGCTTTCACGCTCGCAGCCTTATTGGCTGTGATAACTCATTTTGACGCATGGGAAAAGCCCACGCTAGGAGACCGCCATGGGGCCCGATGACAAGGTATCTGCATCTGCCAGCAAAGTAGCCTGGCAAGCCCCATCGCAACGGGTGGCCGGCAACCCTGCACGCCCTTTTCAAGGCGGCAAAGCGACAGAAGGCGCTGCGGGCCGCTTCGGCGCGGCGCTCAGCCAGGTTCGCTTGAGTGAGCCCTTGACGCTGGCCTTAAGCCAAAACAAGCAGGCCGCGCCAACAGATCTCGCCGTACCCGGACTGAGCTCAGACCGGGGCCCGGCTACCATTCATAAGGTTGTCGCCGGAGACACGCTCAGCGACATTGTTAAAGAGCACGCCCAGACCATGGGAGTTCAGCTCAGCGGCCCCCAAACCATGCGAATGGTGCAGCAAGTCGCAAGCGCCAACAAAATAAGCAACATCAACCGCATTTTCCCTGGCCAGCAGATCAACCTGAGCCAGCTCTCGACGGACCTGGAAGCCAGCCTGTCAGGGCAGATCACGACGGTGTCCTTTCGCCCACCGCCTCCGGCTGCCACTGCTTTGCAAAGCTTTCAAGCCGCCGGCGTGGCCGCTGCACCCCAAGCCGCCAAGATCGCACCGACGCCGCTGCGCCATGAGGTGCTCGACAAAACGCTCAACCGCGCCGTCAGCAAAGGCTTTATTCCCCCCAATGAAAAAGGCGACGTACGCGACAAAATTCTGGAGCTGGCCAAAAACCATCGCTTCAACCCCGACGACTTTGCCCGCATGACCCTGATGGAGAGCGACGGCATGAACCCGCGTGCCTCTAACCAGCGCTGCCACGGCATCATTCAGTTTTGCGACGGCGCAGACCGCGGCGCAGCCAGCGCCGGTTATGCCGCCAACCCCAAGGCCATATTGGACTTGAGCGTTTACCAGCAGCTTCATCTGGTCGACAAGTACTTCGACGATGTAGGCCTCAAAGGCAAAGGACCTGCCGGCCTGGACGACCTCTACCTGTCGGTGTTAATGCCATCGGCCCGCAGCGAAACCCGCAGTGACGCGCCGTTGTCTGTCAGTGGTACCCAGGCCAAGTCTCTATATGAAGGCCGTGACAGCAACTCGCCCATGACACGTCAGTCCATTTTGCAGGGCTTGCTGAAAAACGCCGCAGACCGCCTGGGCCTGAGCAGTCCGGCCAACAGCCGGCTGCAGACCATGCGCACCGCTGCCTACGACGAAAACTCCCCCCAGTCCCCGGACTCAGGCTCGCAACTGCGCTAATTCCTTCAGCGGCAAGGCAGCGGCAAGACATTGCCGCTGCCTTGCCGCTTTTCGCCGCCCTCAATTCCGGCAATGGATCACCGCCATCCCGAGGTTGACGCAACGGGGTGGGGCAGGTTCGGCGCTGTCGCCAAGTCAGTTAAATCAACATAAACGACTTAAAAGCGGCAATCAACACGCTGGCATGCGTTTTGCAACAACAAGCCTGAAGCCCCTTAAAAACGGCTGGATGTGTCAATAAATCGGCACGCAATGAATCAACAACCCTTGTCGGGTTGAAAAGGTGGAAAGGTCAGGCCATGAAAATTTTGGACAACGCATTGGGCGTACACGCTAAAGCGCTGAGCGCTCGCAGTGAACGCATGGAAGTGCTTGCGCGCAACATCGCCAATGCCGACACACCTCATTTCAAAGCCCGCGATTTTGACTTCAAGCAAGTGATGCGTGAAGTTCAGGACGATGCCATGACCACTACCCAGGCCGGCCACCTGTCGCAAGGCGAGAGCGGCCCTTTAGGGCTGAAATACCGCACCCCGTTCAACACCTCATTTGACGGCAACACGGTCGAGTTGACTGTTGAGCAAGCGAAATACGGTCAATACGCTGGTGACTACCAGGCAACCCTTAATTTTCTTGAGCAGCGCGTCAGTGGCATTCGTAAAGCCCTGCGCGGGGAGTAATCACTATGGCATTCGACAAAATCTTTGGTGTAGCTGGCTCGGCACTCAATGCGCAGTCCGTTCGCATGAACTTGACCGCCTCCAACCTGGCCAATGCCGGCACCGTCAGCGGTACCGAGCAAGACGCTTTTCGCGGCAAGCGCCCGATTTTCAAAGCCATCCTGAATGAACAGGCTTCCGGCCAAACCGTGGACTACCAGGGCGGCGTGTCGGTTGCACAGATTAAAGACGACCCGACGCCCGTGCGCCGCGTCATGGACCCGGGCAACCCGGTGGCTGACAAAGACGGCTATGTGTACACCTCCAACGTCAATGAAATGGGCGAGATGGTGGACATGATGGCCGCCTCGCGCGCCTATCAGAACAACGTTGAAGTGATCAACACTGCGCGCCAGCTGATGATGCGCACCCTTGAGATCACCAAGGCCTGACGCACATATCTTCGACTTAATCGCCCTCGCAAAACACATTACAGGACAACATCATGGCCACCACCTCAGCCACCTCCGCTGCCAGCCCCAGCTTGCCGCCCGGCATTCTTAAATACGAAGATGAAATTGCCAAGCCCAAGGCCACCAGCACAGGCGCGTCACAGCAGGACTTTTTGAAGCTCTTTACCACCCAGCTGCAAAACCAGAATCCGCTGGACCCGACCAAAAACGAGGCCTTTGTGGCTCAGTTGGCGCAGTTCTCTCAGCTTGAAGCCACCACCAACATGGCCACGCAGCTCACAACTTTTGTCACCAGCATGGCGGGCGACCGTATGTTGAGCGGTGCCACGATGATCGGCAAAAAAGTGGCTGTCGATGGCGCGCCGGTTGTGATGTCTGGCGGTCAGCCGGTGCAGGGCATCATCGACCTGCCAGCAGGCGCTGAAGGTATGCGTCTTGAAATTCTTGACAGCCAAGGAAATCTGGTGCGGGAACAAATCGCAGGTCCACAAACCCCCGGCGAAGTCACGCTCACTTGGGATGGCATGGATTCTAGTGGCGCTGCAGTGGCCGATGGCAATTACGCTTTCAAGGCGACCATCACATCTGCTGGACAAACAACAAATCCAACGGTCAAAACACTGGCTACCGTGCGCAGTATCAGTCAGGTTGACGCGAAAAGCCCTTTGATGTTGCAGGTCGATGGCGGCCTGAGCGTTGCGATGTCTGACGTTAAGCGTGTTGGCAACTAACGCACAGCCCTTAATTTTTCAAAATCACCAGATTTCCAGGAGCCCTGAATGTCTTTTTACACATCGCTAACCGGACTAAACTCCGCCTCTGCCCAATTGGGCGTTACCAGCAACAACATTGCCAACGTGGGCACCACCGGTTTCAAACGCTCACGCGCTGACTTCGGTGATATTTTTGCCACTTCGCCGCTGCAAAAGTCTTCCAGCGCGGTGGGTCAGGGTGTGTCGCTGAAGCAGGTGACCCAGGAATTCAGCCAGGGCAATATTTCTTTTTCATCGAACGCACTTGACCTGGCCATCTCTGGCGACGGTTTTTTCCCACTCAAGTCGGCCGACGGCCTGCAAGATATTTACACCCGTAACGGAGCTTTCATGTTGAACCAACAGTTCAACGTGGTGAACTCAGCCGGGCAGCGACTCATGGCAGCGACGGTTGACTCGACCGGTAGCGCCAATGTGAATGAGCGAGTGGTACTGACCATTCCGCAGAAAACCGTCGGTGAGGCTCGTGAAACCAAAAGTGTGGTGCTGGGTGTGAACTTCCCGGCAGATGCCTCGGTCATTACTGTACCTTTCAGTCGCACCAATGCTGCCAGCTACAACAAGAGCACGGCCTTGACGGTTTATGACGCCGGTGGCAACGGTTACTTGGCCACCATTTACTACGTCAAAACGCAAAACGCCACCCAAGACAGTCCGTTCAACAAGTGGCAAACCTATGTCTACGTTGGCAATGACGAGGTGAAGGCTTCTTTGATGCAGTCGACCAATAACAAGGGCGAAAAGATGTACGTCAACAAATACGGTGATCTCCAGCCCTTGAGCGTAGTCAAAGACTTTTTGACCAACAACGCTAAGACGCAGAAGTTTTCGCTGGATCAATTGACCAACAAGCAGGTGTCACAGGCTGCCAGCATCACCGGGATTGCCTCAGCCAAAGACCTTGTAGCGGGCATAGATTTCAGTAATATTGTCACCGCTGAAAACAGCGATAAAGCAAAGCTGACTAACCTTTTCAAAATTGAAGTCGATGGCAGTTCGGTCAACGTTGACCTGAGTCATCTGGCCAAAAGTAGCACCCCCTTGACGGGAACCATGATTGCTACGGAGTTGACCAACTACCTCAATACCCAGTTTGGCGACGAGCGTTATTTTGAATTCCCTGATGAGGCCAGCAGCAAAATCGGCCTGACTGTCGATGGGGCATTGAAGTCAGTAGATTTAGCCTACGGTAAAACTAGCGCTAAAAAAACGACAACTGAAGTTCTGGCCGACTTGCAAACAAAAGTAAACGCCGCCGTTGGTGACACTAAAATCGTTGTGTCTTATGACAACGTCGCCAGAACGTTTAAGTTTGTTGACACCACAACGATTCCCCGCAGCCTGACAATCAACGCGCCAGCAGCTAACGCCGTCTTCGGCTTGACGACCACTCCCGTTAACCTGACCAGTACCGGTTTAATGCCCAATCAGGTGAGCCCTAACAGCGAATCTTTTATTCGACCAGTGGCCGATCAGCGCTTTGGCATGAAGGTCACTTACAACACCGGTGACAAAACTTTCAACTTTGCCTCCGGCACCACGGGTGATGCCTCCACCATTTCTATCACGGCTATCGACGCCACGAAGGGTGACGTCACAACTGACGCCTTGGGCAACAGTTTCGCCGCGAGTATTTTTGGCCTCAAAACATCAGCTGTTGCTAAATCAGAAGAAGTAGCGCTCCGCGGTAAAGTGTCCACGCCAGCGGTGGCTTTTGGCACGGCACCGTCAATCAACATGAACAACAACTTCTCGGTAACGGCCGAGAACAACAGTTTCATTGTGGCGGTGGATGACGTACGCGGCACCGTGACCATTCCGGTTGGCACTGACTATTCTTTGGCCAAGTTCACAAAAGAGCTTGAAAAGCAGATCAATTTGTTGGCTGATGCAACTGGTAAAACGGTCAGCGGGGTCAAGGTTGAGTTTGATACGGTCAATCAAAGATTTAAATTCACGACCGCCACGGCGACCTCTACTTCTTTTATCAAAGTGTCTGGCAAAGGTCCTTGGGGCCTTGAAGATCCCCAGTCAGGCTTAGGCGCTACTTCCACGTGGACAAAACCCACGCAAGCTGTTGAAGCGAGCGGTGGCACCAGCAAACTTGTGTACATCGATGAGACGGGCAAGGAAACCACCAACGGTGACGGTTTCACAAAAGCCCCGATCTGGACACCCATTTACCTGGACAAGGGCGAGCTGACTTTCGATACCGGCGGCAATATTGTTTCTCCATCGTCTGCCTTGCAACTCGAAACAGTCTTCTTGGCCGGTGGTAAAGGTGCTTTGACCATCAACATCAATTACTCGAAGTCAACCCAGTTCACTTCCCCCTTTGCTGTGTTGGCGCAGTCGCAAGATGGTGCGCCAGAGGGTGACTTGGTCGGCGTGACGATTGCCAATGACGGTCTGGTCAGCGCCAGCTACTCGAACGGTTCACAAAAATCGCTGGCCAAAATCCTGTTGGTTAACTTCTCTAATCAGAGCGGCTTGCAACAAAAGGGTGACTCCAGTTTCCTTGCCTCCGCAGCCTCCGGTAATCCGATTCTGGGTACTGCCGGCGGCGCCGGTTTCGGCACCATCCGCGCTGGTGCCACGGAGCGCTCAAACGTTGACTTGACCGCCGAGCTGGTGGATTTGATCACCGCTCAGCGTAACTTCCAGGCCAATGCCAAGGCCATTGAGACCAGCACCACCATGACGCAGGCCATCATCAACATTCGTGGTTGATCAACACCTGACGCCTGAATAAAAACGGACACATACCATGGACCGCCTAGCCTTTAATGCCGCTGCTGCCATCAACGAGCAGCGCCTTGCGCGCCAGATGATCACGCACGAGCTGGCCAACGTCAGCACGGTTGGTTTTAAGCGCAGCTATGAAGTTGCCATGTCGGCCATCAAGGCAGAGGGCTCAGGCTTGGCTACCCGCATGCAGCCACAGGCGATCAGCAAAGACATCATTGAGCTGCGCCCAGGCGCAGTCATGACCACCGGCCGTAACCTGGACGTGGCCATGAACGAAGAATCCGTGTTGGGCGTTACTGCGCCCAATGGGCAGCTGGCA
>Ga0214921_10004875_pt1 | contig 19372 bp, 12 predicted proteins | sample LL1505_MetaG_FD_177992 | JGI IMG/M metagenome (GOLD analysis project Ga0214921, IMG submission 177992) | Freshwater microbial communities from Lake Lanier, Atlanta, Georgia, United States - LL-1505 | ecosystem: Environmental > Aquatic > Freshwater > Lake | place: USA: Georgia | collected... | reverse complement strand
CTTAGCCCGTACTTCCTCCTAGAATAGGTCAAACAGAAGGGAGAACCCCCCTGCATTTCCTCCTCTACGACAGCGGTTTACAACCCGAAGGCCTTCATCCCGCACGCGGCGTCGCTCGGTCAGGGTTGCCCCCATTGCCGAAGATTCTCGACTGCAGCCACCCGTAGGTGTCTGGGCAGTGTCTCAGTCCCAATGACGCGGGTCATGCTCTCACACCCGCTACCCATCGTCGCCTTGGTAGGCCGTTACCCCACCAACAAGCTAATAGGATGCAGGCCCCTCCCCGGGCGGAATCACACCTTTGATCCGGAGATGTCATCCGGTATTACCTGCAGTTTCCCGCAGCTATCCCGGACCCGAGGGTAGGTACCTACATATTACTGTCCCTTTCGCCGCTGTCCCCGTATTGCTACGGTTCTCGCTCGACTCGCATGCCTAATCCACGCCGCCAACGTTCACTCTGAGCCAGAATCAAACCCTTCAATTGATTGGATCGTCACGCCGCCGGAGCCCGCCGGTTGCCCGCCGGGAGGCGACATTGTTTCCGAACCCCGAAGAGGTTCATCTGTGCTATTGAATAATGAATGGTTCCCAAGGGGATGAACTCCCGGCCCGACGGCCGTAGCCGCGGACGAGAAGAATCAACCCCTCGGTTGCCGGTACACGATCGCGTGCCGGCCGAAACCAAAAGAGATCGAACTGCCGAATTGCCAAGGATCTGCCCGGCTCACCGAATCTAAATCCGGCCAGCCGAGCCCCCAAGTCTAGCAGCGGTCTGCCCAGGGTCAACTCCCCTGTTTTCCGCAGCCAGATGGATTTCTGACGCCGTGCCACGCGCAGCGGCACGACCGGCAGAGATTCTCATACGGAGCAGCCTCGAACCTGGTTCGCGAGCCGCCGCATCCCTCCCTTGGGATGCCGAAAAAGCCTAGCTTTCGGCCCCGAGAACCACCGGCACGTCGAGTTCATGCCCCTCCCGGCTCACCCGAACGAGCACCTTGTCGCCCGGATTCCGCGACTCCACCGCAGAGAGGAAATCGTCGGCGGTCCGAACCTTTTGGCCGTCGACCGCCACGATCAGGTCGGCCCCGGTCCGGTCCACCCGTTCAAAATCCGCCACGAACGGCCCCTGCCGACGCCGCTCCCGCACGACGCGAAACCCCTTGATTCCAGCCCGATCCGCCGGCCCCTCGGGCACCACCGCGGCAACCATCAGGCCCGCTTCCGACTGGAACACCCGGGCGATGCCGGCGTCGGGGCGGATCACCCGCCCCTGGGCGATGAGCTGGGGCACGAGCCGCCGCAGCGTGCCTACGGGGATCGCGAATCCCACGCCTGAACTCTGCCCCGTGCGGCTGGCGATCGCGGTCGTCATCCCGATCAGCCGGCCGCCGCTGTCGAGCAGCGGCCCCCCGGAGTTGCCCGGATTGATCGCGGCGTCGGTCTGGATGATCGACTTGATGGTGCGGCCCGTCTTCGTGGGCAGCGACCGGTTGAGGCTCGAAATGATGCCTGTCGTGAGCGTTCGCTCAAGACCGAACGGGTTGCCGATCGCGAACACCCGCTGCCCCACCCGCAGGTCGTGCGAGGCGCCGAACGCGGCCGGCTGGAGCGACTCGGGCGGGGCGTCGATCCGGATCACCGCCACGTCGGTCGCCGGATCGACGCCCACTACACGGGCTGCATGGGAGGATCCGTCGTGCAGCATCACCTGGATTTCCCTGGCCCCATCCACCACGTGGAAGTTGGTGAGCACGTGGCCCTGGCCATCGAGCACGATTCCCGATCCGGCGCCCTCCGAGGGCACCTCGACCAAGAAGAATCCTGCGGCTACCGTGGCCTTGGTATTGATGTTGACCACGCTCCGATTGCCAGCCTCGTACACGGCGATGTTGGTCTGTTCCTCAGGCGTGAAAGACCGCTCGGCGACGGGCACCGCCGGAGTTCCGGCCCGAACCGGCCCCGGGGCCACCAGCAACCCGCTGACCAACGCCACGACCACCCGGCCACTGGCTGGCAGGCGGTAAGGCTCGCGACCGAGTGGCGGGACGCAGGGGACGTGACACGCGGGCATGGGTTCGCTCCCGAGCGGAAACAAAGGCCGTCTGGCACGATTATTCCCGATTCCCCGTCATGGCTCCATGCGGATTCGCCGGAACGCCGCCCTCGGGGGCGAGCCGCGTGGACTCACCCCGGCCGGCGAGAGGCTCCAGACCGACGTTGGCGGGTTTGGGCCAGCCAAATATGCTGGAAGTTTCCGCGTCGAGATCCAATCGCCTTTTCGGAGTGTCGCCGATGCGTTCCGCCTGCCTGCGCCTGACGGTCCTTGCCTGCGGCTGTCTCTGGAACTGCTTTCCGGGCACGGCCGCCACGGCGGCCGATCAACCCGCCGTAGTCAGCTTCACCGAAGCGGCGCCCACCGCGGACGGAGAGCCCCAGGTGACCGCCGTGGGCATCCGGGCCACGACGCCCGCGGCGAATGGTCCGACCCAGATCGCGATCCTCATCGACACCTCAGCGAGCCAGACCGGCCGACATCGCCAGCGAAGCCTCGACGGTCTCGCGGGCCTGCTCGAAAAGGTCCGCCCCGAAGACCGGATCGCCGTCGCCGCCGTGGACGTGGCCACCACGCCGCTGACCACCGGCTTCCACAAGCCCGGCGACGAGGCTCTGGCGGCCGCGGCCCGCGGGCTCGACGCTCGCACGCCTCTTGGCTCCACCGATCTGGTCGCGGTCATCGAGGAAGCCGTCGCCCGCTTCGAAGGCCCCGGCCCGAAGTCGATCATCTACGTCGGCGACGGCCCCGGCCTCAACGGGATCGACCCCGACGAGTTTGCCTCCCTCGTGGAGCTGCTGCGGGAAAAACGCGTGACGGTCTCGAGCCTGGGCATCGGCCCGAACGTCAACTGGCAGTCGCTTGCCGCCCTGGCCAACAACTCCGGCGGCATGCTCATGATCCCGACCGATGCCGATGATGCGAAGGCCACGGGCGGCCGGCTGGGCGGCCTGGCCGTCCAGCAGGTGGTGTGGCCCCGAGAGGTCAAACTCTCGAGTGCTGCGGCCGACGCAACGCTGCGGATGCTGCCGGTCCGGATGCCGCCGCTGCGTGCCGATCGCGAATCGGTCGTGCTGATCGAAGGCCCGCTCCAAGCCGCGACGCTCGAAATGTCGCTCGTCGATGCGTCCTCGCCTCGCACCATGACCCTCGCCATCCCGGCCGCAACGCCAAACCCGGAAAACGCTTATCTGTCCGAACTGGCCCGCAATGCCCGCGGGAGCGAAGGCCTGTTCCTTCCGGTCGTCGGCCGCGAGGGATTGATCGTGGCCCGCGACCTGATCCGCGGCGAGGCGGAGTCGCTGGCGGCCCTCTCGGCGCAGGCTCAGGCGGCGGGCTCACAGGCTTCCGCGCTGCGGCTGGCGGAGGCCTCCCTGCGCCGCGACCCGGACAATCAGGATGCAGGCCTCGTCCGTGAAGTCGCCCGCCGCCAGGCGGGCGGCGTCGAGGAGATTCCTGGGCCGGCCCCGACCGATGGCCCGGCGCCGGCCGATATCGCGGCTCCGGCGGGCGGCGACGACGACCTCGCCGAACTCGACCGCGCCCGTCGCGTTCGCGCCGAGTTCCTGGAGCAGGACGCCGCCGTCCGGATCCGGGCGGCACGGCACCTTCTCACGACCGACCCCGACCTGGCCCGCGACCAGCTCAAGGCGATCCAGCAGGAGCTGCGTACCTCCGACGACCTCGACGCCGGCACCCGGGAACGCCTGCTCGCCCAGCTCGAAATGCGGATTCGTGAGTCGATCGTCCGCTCCCGGGAAAAGACCGACCGCGACCTGGCCACGGAGCGCCGGGCCGCGATCGGCCGCGAGCGGCTGCGGCTCACCAGCGAACTCCAGCGGCGAGAGGAGAAGATCAAGCAGCTCACGGAGAAGTACAACGCATTGGTCGAAGAAGGCATCCGCGTGGGTTACGCCCAGGCCGAGAACTACCCCGCCGTGATCAACGGCGAGGCGACGATCGGCAACGAACTGCCCACGCGGGCCTTCGAGGAGGCGGAGCGGGTGGCCGGCGAGGAGATCGCGCGCGAGGCGCCGCCGCTCTACGCCAACCAGGGGATCCCGATGACGGCTCGGGTGGTGGGCCGGACGGCCCCGCTCGTGGCCCGAATCCTCGACTACGACGCCCAGAACTATCGGACCAACCGCGACCAGCAACGAGGCTTCATGGACACGCTCCATCTGGCCGACGCCGCCGCGATTCCGTTCGCCGACGAGCCGCCGCTGATCTACCCCGCCGCCGATCGCTGGCGGACCATCACGAAGCTCCGCGAAAAGTACAAGTCGGTCGATCTGGCCAACCCGGGCAGCAAGGAGCGGGAGATTTACGAGTCGCTCGACAAGCCGGTCAGCAACTGGGATTTCAACGAATCGCCGCTCCGCGACGTCCAGCGGTCGATCGAGGACCAGTTCCGGATTCCGGTCGAGATCGACGCTCGCGCGCTGGAAGATCTGGGGCTCGACCTCGACACCCCCGTCACCCAGAGCCTCACCGGCGTGAGCCTCCGGTCGGCCCTGAAACGGATGCTCGGCCCGATCGACCTTGCCTATATCATCAAGGACGAGGTCCTCCTGATCACCACCAAGGAGAAGGCGGAGGAGAATCTGGTGGTCAAGGTCTACCCGGTGGCCGACCTCGTGCTCCCGGTCGACCCCGGCTCGGGCCTCAATCCGTTCCAAAGCGGTGGCGGCCTCGGCGGGGCCGGCGGCATCAACAGCGGCCAGAACATGGGCGGCGGCATGGGCGGCGCCGCCGGCGGCATGGGCATGGGCGGCATGGGGGGCGGCGGTTTCTGTTGGGTGGCCCGCGAGGTGTATGGGGTTCACGACACTCGCTGGCTCGCCTTCCGCGAATGGCTCACGACGGCGGCTCCGACGTGGCTGCGCGACCTCTACGGCGCTCACGGCGAGAGCTTCGCCGCCTGGATTCGCCATCGCCCCACGGCCAAGGCGACCGTGCGAATCGCGATGGACGCCGTCCTCTCCAGCCGTACACGGTCCTCGACAGGTGGTCTCTTCCAGGTGTCGACGGCCCGGGGCCGGCTCGCCGACGCCGGCGGAAGCGTGGTGGTGACGGCTGCGACGGGCGATGCCGTGGAGCAGAAGAGCCCGCAGGCTTCGGCCGCGGAAAGCCGGGGGGCGGAGGCGCGACAACCGCTCCCCGCAGACGTTTTGACGGCCACCGACCTGCGGGCCTCGCTCGCGGCGTATTTACCCCCCGCAGACAAAAACGACGCCGCCGGGCCCGATCATCGTGATCGACTCGCCCAAGTGCGGGTCTCCGCCGCTGAGCTCGGCGCGCGGGGAGATTTCGCGCGGGCCGCCGAACTGATATCTGCCACCATCTCGTGCGGTCATGCAGAGCCTTGGATGTACGAGTCGCTCGCGATCGCGCTGGAGGCCGCAGGCAGGCCGCGGACTGAGATCGAGCGGGCACTGCTCTCGGCGGTGGACTTCGCCTCGAGCACCGGTGAGCTCCTGCAACTGGCCAACTATCTCGCCCGGTCGGGGTTCGATTCCCAGGCGATCCGCGTCTGCAAGAGAATCACCCGCGGCGATCCGGCCAACCGCGAGGCCTACGCTCTCGCCATGGCGATCGCCGCGCGGACGGAAGACATCGACGCCCTCCAATGGGCCTGCCCGGGCGTGCTTGCCTACGACTGGCCGGCCGGCCAGCAGGAGGTTGCGACCCGAGCCGCTCGGCTGGCCAAGGCCACGATCGACCGGCTCCGAGCCGCCGGCCGGGACGAGGAGGCCACGGCGTTCCAGGCGGCCGTCGACCGAGCGTTCGTGCGGGACTTGGTCATCGACCTCGCCTGGACCGGAGACGCCGACATCGACATCGCGGTCCAGGAGCCAGCCGGCACCGTCTGCTCGATCTCGTCGCCCCGGTCGTCGTCGGGCGGCACCCTGTTGGCCGATGGCGAGGCGGGGGGCGATGGCACGACCCACCGCGAGCGGTATGTCGCCACCGCGGCCTTCCCCGGCGACTACAAGATTCTCGTCCGCCGGGCATGGGGCAAGGTGGCGGCCGATACGGTCACCGCCGAGATGACGATTCATCGGGGCACCGATCGCGAACAGACGCTCCGCCGGCAGATCCGCCTCGGCGCCGACGAGCATCTGCTGGCCGTGAATGTGCCCGAGGGCCGCCGGCGTGAGCCGCTGCTCGATGCCCAGATCGCCCAGGATGTGGCGGCCCAACGGGCGATCGGAAAAGCCGTTCTCGCCCAGCAGCTGGCGGGGATCGCGGACCCGGCGACGGCGGCCGCGATGTCGGCCAGCCGCGGCGGTACGCCGGTCGGCCCGCCGATTCCCGGCCTGCCCTTCTTCGGCCGCGGCGCCGTGGGCTACCAGCCGATCATCACGACCCTGCCCGAGGGCGTGAACATGTATGCCCGCGCGGTCGTCTCAGCTGACCGCCGATACGTGCGGATCACCGCCGTGCCGCTGTTTTCCGGAGTAGGCCAGGTGACGCAGTTCAACTTCTCGGGTGCCGGTGCCGGCGGCACAGGCCAGGCTCAGGTCGGTGGCGGCGCAGGTGGCCAGGTTGGTGGCGGTGGCGCTGCAGGCCAGGTCGGTGGCGGAGCCGGTGGGGCGGCCGGTGGGGCGGCCGGTGGTGCGGCCGGTGGGGCGGGCGGTGGGGCGGCCGGTGGGGCTGGCGGAGGATTTTGCTGGGTGGCCCGCGAGGTCTACGGCGAAGCCAATCCTCGCTGGCAGTTGTTCCGCGCCTGGCTGCTCACTGATGCCCCGGCTTGGCTCCGGAGCGCCTACGTCGCCCATGGCGAAGCGTTCGCCGCGTGGATTCACGACAAGCCGGCCGTCAAGGCCGTGCTCCGTGCGCTGATGGATCAGGCCATCCGTGCCCGCCTGGCGGCGGACGGTCGCTGACGTCATGGCGAGGTTCGGAGTCATCCTCGCCGCGGCTGGCCGCAGCAGCCGCTTCCAGGATGCCAACTACAAGAAGCCGTTCGCGCCCCTCGCGGGCCGGCCCGTCTGGCTGCACGCCGCCGAGAAGTTCACCGATCGCGACGACGTCAAGCAGGTCGTGATCGTGGTCTCGCCCGAGGACCGCGACGCCTTTCTCGAGAAGTTCGGCGCGAATCTGGCGTTCATGGGCATCACGCTGGCCGAGGGGGGGGCCGAACGGGCCGACTCGGTCAGGAACGGCCTGGAGAAACTGTCGCCCGAAATCGACTTCGTGGCGATCCACGACGCGGCCCGCCCCTGCCTGGCGACGGAGTGGGTCGATCGGGTGTTCGCGGCCGGCGCGAAGACCGGCGCGGCGATCCTGGCGACACCGGTCGTGAGCACGCTCAAGCGGGTCGGCCCCGATCACCTGATCACGGGCACCGTCGATCGCGCCGGCCTCTGGGAAGCCCAGACCCCGCAGGTCTTTGCCCGCCGGATCCTCGAGCAGGCGTTCGCGACCGCTGCCGGCCGGTCGTTCACCGACGAGGCCTCACTCGTCGAGGCGGCCGGCCACCCGGTGACGGTCGTGCCCGGCTCGCCGATCAACCTCAAGATCACGTCCCGCGAGGATCTCCGCCTGGCCGAGCAGGCGCTCAAGGCGATGCCGAAACCGAAGCTCTCCGGCCCCGGCCACCCGTTCGCCGGCGACGACATCTGGAGGTGACCAGTGGCCGCCGAACTGCTTGCCGACTTCGAGGCCCGCGGCCTCGTCCACCAGTCCACCGAACCCGCCGCCCTGCGCCAGTGGCTCGCCACGCCCGGCCGACGGGTCTACGCCGGCTTCGATCCCACGGCCGACAGCTTGCACGTGGGCCATCTCGTGGCGCTCATGCTCCTGCGACGCGTGGCGGCGGCCGGCCACGAGCCCGTCGCGGTCGTGGGCGGCGCCACCGGCATGATCGGCGACCCGAGCGGCCGCAGCGAGGAACGGAACCTGCTCTCCCCCGAGGAGCTCGCCGCCAACATCGCCGGCGTCGGCCGGCAGATCCGGGCCGTGCTCGCCGCCCCGGGGCCCGCGGGCCCGATGACCGCGACCGTCCACGTGGTGGACAACGCCGACTGGATGCGGGGCGTCGGCTACCTCGCCTTCCTGCGGGACGTGGGCAAGCACGTGCCGCTCTCGCAGATGCTCGCCAAGGACTCCGTCAAGAGCCGCCTCGACCGCGATGGCGGCCTGTCCTACACCGAGTTCAGCTACATGCTGCTCCAGGCCTGGGATTTCGTGCAGCTCTCCGACGCCCTCGACTGCCGCGTCCAGATCGGCGGCAGCGACCAGTGGGGCAACATCACCGCCGGCATCGAACTGGGCCGCCGGCTCCGCGGCCGCGACCTGCACGGCATCACCTGCCCCCTGCTCACCAAGGCCGACGGCACGAAGATGGGCAAGACCGCCTCGGGCGCGGTCTGGCTCGATCCCCGCCGCACGAGTCCGTATCGCTTCTACCAGTATTGGATCAACCTCGACGACGACGACGCCGGCCGTTGCCTCCTGCGGCTCACGGAACTCCCGCTCGCAGAGATCGACTCGCTGGCCGAGGCTCGCGCGGCCAACCCCGCCGCGCGCGAGAGCCAGAAGCGGCTGGCGGCCGAGCTCACGCGGCTGGTGCACGGCGACGAAGGGCTGGCGACGGCCCGGCAGGCGACGGAGATCTTCTTCGGCGCCGAGATCGCGAGCCTCGACGACGCGGCCCTGGCCGAGATCTTCGCCGACGTGCCGAGCAGCGAGTTTCCGCGGGCGGCGCTCGACGGCGAGGGCCTGCCCCTGACCGACGCCCTGACCGCGACGGGCCTGGCACCGAGCAAGGGCGCCGCCCGGCGGACGATCGAGCAGGGGGGCGCCTACGTGAACAACCGGCGCATCGCCGACGTGGGCTACCGGCTCACGCCGCGAGATCTGGCCGGGGCGACGACGCTCGTGCTGCGGTCGGGCAAGAAGTCGTACGCCGTCGCGCGGTTCGGCTAGTTTTACGGCTTCGCGGCCATCCCTGGCCCGCGAAGCCTTGGCGGCCCTCGGGCCTTCGGCCCCGGCCGCCGGCCGCACCTCCGGGCGGCCGTGCTCGTAGGCGTTGCGGCGCGCAGCGTTCGTTGAGACGAATCGGATCTGCTGACACCTCCGCCGCCCCCTCAACCGTTGGACTGCGAGGGGTTGCCCATGCCGATCGAGCGGCGTAGGAAACCGAGCGCAGCAAGGATTGCGGAGTGAGGTTTCCTCCGAGCGACCGGAAGGCAGGATGCCTGAAGGGAGCGTCCGGCGAGATGGCATGGGCAACTCCGAGCTTGCGTCACCCACGACGTGGCGCAAGCGAGCCCCAACTCGCTCAGCTCACGCCCGCCGCGTGCGGTCGGTGCCCGGTCGGATGTCGAGCGTGAGGCCGTCGTCGTCGCCCCGCTCGAGCCGCTCCCAGGCGATCGCCCCCATCGCCGCGTTGTCGGTGCACAGCGCCGGCGGCGGCACGAGCACGGCCACGCCCCGCCGCTTTCCCAGTGCGGCCAGCGACTCCCGCAAGAGCGTGTTGGCGGCCACACCGCCGCCCACGGCGACGGTGCGACAGCCCGTCTTCTCGAGGGCCAGTTCCACCTTGGCGACGATCGAGTCGACCACGGCCTGCTGAAAGGCCGCCGCGAGGTCGGCCCGCGCGCGGCCCTCGGGCGCGGGCGTGTCGGCCGGTGCCCCGGGCGGCCGCACCAGATACCGCAGCGCCGTCTTGAGCCCGCTGAAACTCAGGTCGAGCCGGTCGTGGTCGGCCCGCAGCGGGCGGGGCAGCCGATGCGACTTGGGATCGCCACCACGGGCCGCCCGCTCGATCTCGGGCCCGCCCGGATAGCCGAGGCCGAGAATCGCGGCCGCCTTGTCGAAGGCCTCACCGGCGGCGTCGTCGATCGTGCCCCCGAGCCGCTCGAGGGTGAGCGGGTCGTGCACGTGAAACAGCGACGTGTGCCCGCCGCTGGCCACGAGGCCCACGCAGGGGTAGGTCAGGGCGGCGCCGTGCGCCAGGCGGCAGGCGTAGAGGTGGGCGGCGATGTGGTCGTAGCCCACGATGGGCACCCGCAGGGTGGCCGCGATCCCCTTGGCCGCAGCCAGGCCGACGAGGAGCGAGCCGACCAGCCCGGGCGTCACGGCGACCGCCACCGCCTCGATGTCGCCACGCGGGATGCCCGCCCGTGACACCGCCTCGTCGATGACGGGAACGATCCGCTCCACGTGGGCCCGCGAGGCCAGTTCGGGCACGACCCCGCGATACTGCGCGTGAAGCTTTTCCTGGCTGGCGACGACGCTCGAGAGCACCTCCCGGCCGCGGGTCACGACCGCCGCCGCGGTCTCGTCGCACGTCGTCTCGATCGCAAGCAGAGGCACGGCTGAAACCTAGCCACGAACGACGAGACCGACCGGGATTCGTCTGCTCGCGCCGCCCACACCGCAAGACGCACGAACACGGTCGCCCGGAGGTGCGACCGCCGGCCGGAGGGCCGGCAAGGCGGCTCGGGCCATGGATGGCCGTGCCGCCGTATCAATAGTCATACCACATCCCGATCCCGGCCCGATTCTGGTTGTAGAAGGTGAACTCGTACTGCGGGTCGGAGCCGTAGAGGTACTCGAAGCCGATCCGGAAGAGCTTCTCGCTTCGGTCGCCACGCCAGGCCCAGCCCGTCTGCACGCAGACGTTGCCTCCCCAGTCGAGCTCCTGGCGACTCATGCCGTTGACGGCCAGGAAGGGGGCACCGTGGATCCCGGTGGGGCGGGCCTGGATGAGTTCCGTGCCGTACTGAAACTCCCAGGGCTGCGAACCACCCGCATTGAAAAACGCGTAGCCGAACTCGCCATACAGCCGCAGCCAGTCGAGCGGATACCACGAACCACCCACGACGATCACGTCGCGGACGTAGTTCACCCGCTGGAAGTCCGGAAACCGGATCATCGCCTCGTCGCCGAGGTGCGCACTGTTGTGGTAGTAGGCGAGCTTCGTCTGCCAGCGACCCACGCCGTAGACGAGCGGGATGCCGAACCGGTAGTCGCTCGAAACGAGGTCGCGGTCGCGGGCCGGATCGAGCCGCACGAAGGCGGCGCCCTCGAGCTGAACTTCGAAGCCCTGGGGGTGGAGCACCGTGTCGGAGCCGTAGCGGAGCACGGAGACGCGGCCGCCGAGCGTGCTGTCCCAGAGCCAGCCACCCGCCGTGCTCGGCGTAAACGGGTCGGGCGCCGTGTCGTCGTACCACACCGTGGCGAACCGCGGTTCCTTCGGCCCGGCCAGGTAACTGGTGTAGATCAAGTTGTTGGGCAGGACCTGCCACGACCACGGCCGCGCCGCCCAGAGATCGTCGAAGGCATCGCCCGGCACACCGGTCGCGCCGCCGTCCCGATACGGCCCCGGGAGGTAGGGATCGTCGAGGAACACCGGTCCGCCCGGCTCCGTCGGCGGCAGCAGTTGCGTGTCGCCGCCAGCGGCCGCCGGCGGCGGAAAGGCGTCGGCGACGAAATCCTGCGCCGAAGCCGGTCCCGCCACGAGGCAGCCCAGTGCCACGATCGCGCGGCAGATCGGCACGGCCACTCGGCAGATCGGCACGAACATGGTGGACGAAGGCATCTCGGGCAACTGGCGCTCAGGCAACTCGGAATCACCGCTGAGGAAGCCGCGTTGGCGGCCGGAAACGAAACTTCAGGCGCGCCGGTTGCAGCCGGCATGGACTTCCCGCCAGACTCTAATCCGCCGATCAGACCGGCCACAGTCTGATCGGCTCCCGCCCGTTCCGATCCGCGATGCGTTTATGGCTTCGCGACGTTTTCCGCCCCGCGGCGGCAGGCTGGGCGAGATCGCGAATCCCATGCCCAGCCAGGTTCCTTCGACCACCCCTTCACCGAGGCTCGCCACGATGACCCCGCCGCCCCAGACGCCCGCGCCCACCGATCTCGACGGCTTCGCCACGGCTCTCGGCCGGATTCCCAGCGGCTTGTTCATCGTGAGCTGGCGAGCGGCGGATGCCGACCGCGGAATGCTCGCCAGTTGGGTGATGCAGGCCGGTTTCGAGCCGCCGCTGGTCTCGGTGGCCGTGGGCACGTCGCGGGATTTGCTCGGGGTGGTGCGGGCCGGCGGCCCGTTCGCGGTCAACGTGCTGGCGGAGTCGCAGCGGAACCTGCTGGCCCGGTTCGGCAAGCCGCCGGCCGAGGGCGAGGATCCCTTCGCGGGCCTCGCCATCACCCGCACGCCGTCCGGCGTCGCGGCGCTCGCCGAAGCGGCCGGCTGGCTGGAATGCAGACCGGTCGCCGAGGCGGCCGCCGCGGGAGCCGACCATGTGCTGGTGCTCGGCCGGATCGAGGCGGCGGGTGGGCGGCCCGATGCTCCGCCGCTCGTGCACCTGCGGCGCAACGGCCTGAAGTACTGACGAGAACGCATCCGTGTTGCCCGTAGCGACGCTTGAGCAAACCAGATGGGGTAGGCGACGGGGGTCGGCGAACGCTCGAGGAGCCTATGGCCGCTGCGGCCATCAGCGACGAGACTTTTGCCGCCCCCGAGCCGGCGACACACGTCAGCCGGACTTGCTCTAGACGTAGCGGGCCACGATCGCCCGGCCGCGGACCGGGTCGCTGGTGCCGTCCACGATCGCCCGGCCGTCGGCGAAGACCGAGAGCCGGATGCCCGGCTCGACCTCGGCTCGGAGCAGCCATTCGTTCACGGTCACGGTCGCCACGCCGGCGAGCCGGGCGGCCAACGCCGGCAGGTCGATGCGGCCTTCGCCGGCGGCCGCCACCTGCACCGCCTCGCGACCGCAGAGCGTCGTCGCCGCCCCGCCGAGCCTTCCCTCGAGCCAGGGAGCGTCACCCGCCCGGCACGTCGGGCAGCCGACCGCGGCCAGCGGCGCCAGGTCGACCACCCGCCACTGAAACGACCAGAGGTCGCAGGCCAGCATCCGGCCCGCGGTCGCCTCGGCGGCGCCGACGAGCAGCTTGATCGCTTCGGCGGCCTGGACGGCGCCGACCACGAGCGCCGCCGGGCCGATGATCCCCGCCGTGTCGCAGGTGGGAAGCGTGCCCGGCGGCGGCGGCTCGGGCACAAGGCACCGCAGGCAGGCCGTCCTGCCGGGAATCACCGTCAGCACGCGGCCCTCGGCCCCGATCGCCCCGCCGTGCACCCAGGGGATGCCGGTGCGGCAGGCCACCTCGTTCACGAGATAGCGGGCCTCGAGGTTGTCGGTGCCGTCCACGATCACGTCCACGCCGCCCAGCAGGTTCGCCGCGTTCGACGCGGTCAGGTCGGCCACGACCGGCTCGATCATCAGGGCGGAGTTGATCAGCGTCAGCCGCCGCGCCGCCGCCACGGCCTTGGGGAGCCCCGCGGTGACATCGGCCTCGTCGAAGAGCAGTTGCCGCGGGAGGTTCGACGGCTCGGGCACGTCCCGGTCGATGAGCCGCAGGCAGCCCACCCCGGCCCGGGCGAGGGCCAGCGTTGACGCCGCCCCGAGCGCCCCACACCCGAGCACCGCCACGCGGGCGGCGGCAAGTTTCTGCTGCCCGGCGGGGCCCAGCGGAGCGAACCGGGTCTGGCGGGAGTAGCGGTCGGGATCGAACGAGGCCATGCCTCGATGCTACCAGCGGGGCCGAACCTCCCGCCCGTCCGGCCGCTGCCGGGGCCGGCGGCGCGGTAGTCTGCGACGCATGGATTCGGTTTCACGACACACGCCGGAGGGTTCGGCCGCCCCGGCCGCGCGGCCCCGCGGGCGGCTGTGGCTCGTGCTCGCCGCCGTGGCCGCGGTGGTCGCCGGCTGTGTCGTCGCGGCGTGGCTCACCTTCCAGCCGGCCTGTGAGTGGACTCGCGGCATCGAGTACGGCCGCCGCCACGGCGAACCGCTGACGCTCGACGTGCTCCGGCCGCGGTCGGCCAACGGCCTGGGCATCGTGGTGATCGTGAGCGCCGGCTGGCGGTCCGATCCGGACACGATCCGCCCCTGGCTCGTGGCCCCGCTGCTGCGGCGGGGCTTCACGGTGTTCGCCGTCTGCCACGTGTCGCAGCCCAAGGCGTCGGTCGCGGAGATCTTCGTCGACGTCTCGCGGGGCGTGCGGTTCGTGCGGACGCACGCCGCCGACTATCGAATCGATCCCGACCGGATCGGCGTCGGCGGGGGCAGCGCGGGGGGCCACCTGGCGCTGCTGCTGGCGACGCGGGGCGGCCCGGGGCCGGCCGATGCCGTCGATCCGGTCGACCGGGCGTCGAGCCGCGTGCAGGCGGCCGCGGTCTTCTTTCCGGTGACCGACCTCACGAACCTCGGGGGCTCCGTGGAAGACCCGGGCGACGGCGGCCCGCCGATTCACTACCGGGCCGCGTTTCGCCAGGAACCGGTGGACATGGCCGCCTGGCGGCCGCAGGCCCGCGAGCTGTCGCCGATCCATCACGTCACCGCCGAGCTGCCGCCGGTGCTGATCCACCACGGCGACCGCGACACGCTCGTGACCCTCGACCAGTCGGTGCGGTTTCGCGATCGCGCCCGGGAGGCGGGGGCCGAGGTCACGCTGGTGACCGTCGCGGGCGGCGGACACGGCTGGCTGACGATGCCGCTGGACGTGATGCAATTCGCCGCCTTTTTTCACCGCGTCCTGCGGCCGCAACCATGATCCGGGTATTCTGGACGGCCACCGATTTCCTGGCCGCCCTCGGAGCTTCACCATGAGCGTCGCCACCTCGCGTCGTCGGTTTCTCGCCTCGTCCGCGGCCGCCGGCTCACTGTTGATCGCAGGCACCCGCGCCTCCCGGGCCGTCGCCGGGGCCAACGATCGGATCCGGATCGCCGTCCTCGGCTGCAACGGCCGCGGCAAGAGCCACCTCGACGGGTTCGGCGGCATCCCCGGCGTCGAGATCGCGTCCGTCTGCGATCCCGATCGGAAGGTGCTCGACCGCACCCTGGCCGGGCTCGCCACGAAGGCGGGCGACAGGTCGCTGGCCACCACGGGCGAGCAGGACTTCCGCCGGATCCTCGACGACAAGAGCATCGACGCGATCTCGATCGCCGCCCCCAACCACTGGCACTCGCTGATGACGATCCTGGCCGCCCAGGCGGGCAAGCACGTCTACGTCGAGAAGCCGCTCAGCCACGACGTGGTCGAGGGGCGGGTGGCCGTCGAGGCCCAGAAGAAATACGGTGTCGTCGTTCAGCACGGCACCCAGCGCCGCAGCAATGGGGGCATCGCCGGGCTCCACGAGGCGCTCAAGAACGGCACGCTGCCGAAGCTCAAAATCGCCTACGGCTACTGCTGCAAGCCCCGTTCCGGGATCGGCACCAAGCCCGACGGCGACCCGCCCGCCACGCTCGACTGGAACCTCTGGAAGGGGCCGGCCATGATCGAGCACTTCAACCCCAATCTCGTCCACTACAACTGGCACTGGTTCTGGAAGACCGGCAACGGCGACCTCAACAACCAGGGCACCCACCAGCTCGACGTGGCCCGCTGGGCGATCGACGACGATCAGACCCACCCCGTGCGGGCCGTGGCCCTCGGTGGCCGGTTCCTCTGGAACGACCAGGGTGAGACGCCCAACACGATGTTCGCGATGGCCGAGTATCCCAATGGCCAGATGGTGCTCTTCAACGTCCGCAACGTGAACTACAAGGGCTACCAGAACCAGGTCTGCAACGAGTACTACCTCGAGGACGGCAGCGTGATCACGGGCGAGGGGAAATACATGATCCGCCGTCCCGGCAGCGACCAGGCGGAGCCGCTGAAGCTCCCCGAAGGCAAGGTCACCCCGGGCGGCAACTGGAAGAGCTTCGTCGCGGCGGTACGGGCGGGCGACCCGGGCCTGGCCAACGGCAACGTGCTCGACGCGCACTACGGGTGCGTGCTCGGGCACCTGATGAACAACTCCTACCGGCTCGGCGTCGAGCTGCCCTTCGACGCCAAGGCCGGCCGGTTCGGGGACCGGGCCGACGTGGCCGGACACTTCGAGAAGCTCCACGCGATCATGCGGGACGGCGTGGGCATTCCCGCAGACGGAGCCACGTATCGCGTCGGTCCGACGCTCACGTTCGATCCCACCACCGAGCGGCACACGGGCGATCACGCCGAGGCCGCCAACGCCCTGCTCAAGGACCCCAACACCAAGGGCTTCGAGGTGCCCGACGTGGCCCGCGTCTGAGGCGGATTACCGCCGCCAGTTCCCCTTCCCACCCCGCCGGAGCGTGCGATGCCCATCCGTCCCCTGCTTGCCAGCCTGCTCGCGACCCTCTTGCTCGCCCTGCCCGCCCGGGCCGACGAGCCGCTGCCGCCGGCCTTCGAAGACGACTTCTCGCAGGGGGCCGACCGCTGGGAGCCGACCGACCCCGCCGCCTGGACGCTGGGCAAGGACGGCGACCGGGCCGTCTGGGGCCTGAACAAGCGGACGAGCGACTACCAGCCCAAGGTCCGCAGCCCCCACAACGTGGCGCTCGTCAAGGATCTCGAACTCACCGACACCGCGATCACCTTCCAGGTGAAGAGCACGCTCGACACGGGCGGCCACCGCGACTGCTGCGTGTTCTTCAACTGGCGCGACCCGGAGCACTTCTATTACGTGCACCTCGGGGCCAAGCCCGACCCGGCCAGCGGCCAGATCATGATCGTGGATGGCGCGCCCCGCCGCCCGCTCACGAAGAACACCAAACCCGTGCCCTGGGACGACCAGTGGCACACTGTCAAACTCGTCCGGGACACGGCCACGGGCCGGATCGCCGTCTACTTCGACGACCTCACCACGCCGCTGATGGAGACCACCGACACGACGTTCACCAGCGGCCGCGTCGGGATCGGATCGTTCGACGACATGAACGACTTCACGGCCGTGAAAGTGTCGGGCCGCAAGGCCGAGGCCAAGCCCTAGGCGGTCCGAGGCATCGCGGCCGGGCGTTCGTCCACCGTCTCCATTCCCTTTCCCTTCCCCTGGATGATTGCATGACAGCCCGCTTCCACCGACGCACCCTGCTGCGGTCCGGCCTCACGACCGGCCTCGGCGCCGCCGTCGCCGCCGGCACGGCCCCCGCCTTCATTCCCGCCCGCGCCTTCGGGGCCAACGAGCGGATCGTGATCGGCGGGATCGGCGTGGGCAACCAGGGCTCGGGGCTCGTCCGCTCGTTCGCCAAGCGGGCGAGCGTCGCGGCGATCTCCGACGTCTTCCTGCCGCGGGCCGAGACGGTGGCCGGCGAGGTGGGGGCGGGCAGTGTTCACCAGGACTACCGGGCCCTGCTCGATCGGAAGGACATCGACGCGGTGATCGTGGCCACCCCGCACCACTGGCACGCCCTGTGCTGCGTCCACGCCGCCCAGGCCGGCAAGGACATCTACTGCGAGAAGCCGCTGGCCTACTCGATCGTCGAAGGCCGGAAGATCGTGGAGGCCGTCCGCGGCCATCGCCGCGTGCTGCAGACGGGCATGCAGCAGCGGTCGGGCGGCAAGGAGCAGGCTGGCTGCCGGCTCGTGCGGGGAGGTGCGCTCGGCACGATCAGCCGTGTGATCGCCTCCACCTATGCCAGCCCGATGGACCCCGACTTCCCCGAGCAGCCGGTGCCCGCCGGTCTCGACTGGGACCGGTGGTGCGGCCCGGCCGACCTGGTGCCCTTCAACAAGGTCGTCTGGGACAACCGCAGTGATCCCAGCTGGGTCTCGCTGCGGCCGTTCTCCGGCGGAGCGATGACCGACTGGGGCGCCCACGGCCTCGACATGGCCCAGTGGGGCCTCGGCATGGACGACACCGGCCCGGAGGAAGTCTGGGTGGAAGGGGAGCCGTTTCAGCCGCAGCGCAGCACGCCCGAGCAGCCCGGCGGTCGGCAGAAGGGACCGAGCACGCCGAAGGTGTTCATGCGGTATCCCGGCGACATCCTGCTCGAGTTCGCGGGCGGCCCGCAGTTCGGCGTGACGTTCGTGGGCGAGAAGGGCCGGCTCACGCTCCAGCGGGGTGGATTCAAGGCCGATCCCCCGGACCTCGCCGCCGACCCGGCCGTGGAGGTCGAGCCCTGCCCCGATCACCACCAGAACTGGCTCGACTGCATCAAAAGCCGCCAGGATCCCGTCGCAAACGTGGAAGTCGGCCAACGCTCCACCTCGCTCGGCCACCTCGCCAACATCGCCCGCTGGGTCAGCGGCCTGACCGGCGAGACCGGCAAGCGACTCCGCTGGGACGCCGCCGCCGAGCGATTCACCAACTCCGACGAAGCCAACCGCTTCCTGGCGCGACCCGCCCGCGCGGGCTACACGCTGCCCGACCATGTCTAGCGGCGGGTGCCACAGCCGGTACAATCAGATTTGGGGAAGCACCATGACACGACACCACAACCCCGAGCCGGGCCGAGACGGGTTCACGCTCGTCGAAATGCTGGTCGTGATCGCGATCATCGCGACCTTGGTGGCGCTGCTGCTGCCGGCCGTGCAGGGAGCCCGCGAATCGGCCCGGCGCATCCAGTGCGGCAACAACATCAAGCAGATCGCGCTTGGGCTGCAGTCGTATCACACGATCCAGGGGGGCCTGCCGCGGACGATCTGCAACCGCAACGCCGACAACGCCACCGCCACCGCCAGTGGCGGCTCGACGGCCTGGACGCTCGGCAGGCCCGACACCTGGAACGTCGAGCTCTTTCCCCAACTCGAACTCCAAAACCTCTACGACGGCTTCGACTACGCCAAGAAGGTCGGGGATGCGACCACGTCGGCGGCCAAGCCCGTCTCCAACCTGGACCTGTGTCAGAGGGTCTTGCCGGGGCACGCCTGCCCCAGCGACCCGTTCTCGTCCGACCCGGTGCTGGAAAATCGCTGCAGCATGGCGACCGGCACGAGCCGCGGGCACGGCCAGTGGTACGCCGGCTCGCTCGGCCCGAGCCACGCCCGGGGCGCCTGCCAGCTCTGCCCGACGAACACGACCTGGGGCACCTCGCCGACACCATCGCGGTCGAATCCCTGCTGCAATGGCAACCCGGGTGACGCCGGCCATCTCGGCAAGGACGGCTACTTCCCCGGCTTCTTCGGCAACAACCCGGTTCGGATCACCTTCGACGACTGCCGGGACGGCCTCTCCAACACGGTCATCCTCGGCGAGACGCTCCCCGCCGAAACGGTGCACAACGGCATCTACGTCACCAACTCGATGACGGTGCTCCTGAGCACGCCGATCAACACCTTCGCCCTCCCGAGCGAACTCGTGCCCGATGGCGGCCATGACGCCGCGTCAGGCGGCGGCAGCGACCACCGCGTGAACGGCATCAAGAGCCGCCACCCGGGCGGGGCGATGGTGGCGATGGCCGACGGCTCCACGCAGTTTCTGTCCGAGACCATGTCGTTCCCCGTGCTCTGGGCCCTGGGCACGCGGAGACTCGGCAGCCTCGACGTCGCGCCGGC
>Ga0214921_10004874_pt1 | contig 19377 bp, 17 predicted proteins | sample LL1505_MetaG_FD_177992 | JGI IMG/M metagenome (GOLD analysis project Ga0214921, IMG submission 177992) | Freshwater microbial communities from Lake Lanier, Atlanta, Georgia, United States - LL-1505 | ecosystem: Environmental > Aquatic > Freshwater > Lake | place: USA: Georgia | collected... | reverse complement strand
TCTTCAACCAGATCTTTCTCTTTCTTCAGTTTGTTGACGATCCTGCTGATAAGGTTGTGCGCTTCATCAATGACAACCACTGCATTATCAAATATGTTGCGTGTAAATTTGGAGGTCATCTCGGACAACCTAGTTGCTCTCAACCCATTGTAATTTATGAATTTATATTTTGCACTGATCATTTCGTTCAACTGGGCCTCCAATATTTTTCTCTCTGTATCATTGAGTTCATCATAATTGGTTGACTTGGAAACATTAATGAAAAAGGCTCCTCTGTGCCTAACTATGTATTCCTCCGGAAGGTTCAACACGGCAGACATCGGTTGCAAGGCTTCTGGATGTTCGTCCAGAGAAATCCATTCCCAGAACTGGTTCCTTTTATAGATCAGGTCTCCTGCTTTTTTGAGTTCTTCCACATAGTTTGCACGCAGGGATGCAGGTGTCATAATGATGACTTGTTTGGAGCTCTTCATACCTTCTGCAATGCCGATAGAGGTTGCCGTTTTACCTGATCCGAGACCGTGGTATAATAACAAACCTCTGTATGGTGTATACAGGTTGAGGTAGTCTCTCACTATTTTTTGATGTGTCAAAAGTGAAAAATTGGTGTTCGTTTTTCCAATCACGTCACACGAAATGTTTTCTTCGTCAGCCAATAATTCTTGACGGTATGGTTCAAAGAGTGAATTAATAAAATTCACAAATATCTCTCTGTTATTCATATAATAACTGGAAACCTTTACAATTACAGGGGGCGCCTTTTTGGGGATACGACGCCTCAAATCAGTGTCTCCTATCTCAACGATTGTTTCGGGACCCAGAACAGCGATCCCTTTTTCAACCTTTTTTGTAATCCTATCCTTCTTTTTAGAGACTTTGATTGGAATAACTTCATTCCCTTCCTTAGGGTTCATTATAATTTCTTCTTCGTCGTCGTCAATGATGAGCGGTTGTTGTCCTGTCAGTTTTTTTGCTTTTCTTTCTCTTTTTTCCTTGTCTTCTCTTTTCTCTTTCTCTTTGTCTTCTCTTTTCTCTTTCTCTTTGTCTTCTCTTTTCTCTTTGTCTCCTTTCTTTTCTTGTTCCCCTCTTTGTGACTGTTCCACAATAGGTTTTACTGTAACTTTAAGTTTTTTACTTTCTGCTAATTTTTTTAAGAGAGCTTTCCTGTCAAAATCAGGGTTTGTTTTGATTTGAATAATGGTCTCTGTATTTTGGTCTTCACCTGATTTTTTGGACCCCTTTATAACTACCTCAACCCGTTTTCTTTCTTCAATGGTTGGTTTTATCATTAATTTTCCTTTCAATGCAACTAAAGGATCCATTATATAATTTATATATTTAATTTATATAATTTATATCATTCTATAACATTTTTCATTTATAACATTTTTCATTTATAACATTTATTCATCATTTATTCCGATGACTTGGAGCGCTTCGTTACAGGCAATCTGTTCTGCCTTCCGTTTAATCTTGTGTTGTCCTTCTCCTAAGAATATGAAAGCTTTACCATTCTTAGCCACAAAATCCTGGATACTTTTAAAATTTTCGTGGGTCGCCATATTGACGGCATCCTTTGGTGTCACACTGTGTATAGGTTGTCCTAAACACAGGTATACACCCATCCGGTAACCCAGTTCTGCGTCGTGCTCTATCTCTAAATAATGTGGCGTAACCTTGAATGTTTTCTGTATCTTTACCTGTAGAATGTTTTTGTAGTTGTCGTCATTCTGAATAAGTGCAATCCAGTCAATATGTTTCTCAAATACATTCTCAATGAATTTTTGCGCCATCTGAAACCCTGGACCCGTCACAAACATCGTCTGAAACCAGTTTTCTTCATCCTTTACACAAACCTTGTTAAAATCTAAAAACAGTGCACCGATAAACGATTCAAACAGACAACCCAACTTCTTAAGGTTGGTGCGTATCTTTTTTTCCTCTGCGTGTTTAGAGAGAATTAGCCATCTGTGTAAACCCATCTCCAATGCAATTTTACCGATGGCTTCGTTCTTTACAATGGCGATCTTTTTCTCTGTCATAAATCCTTCGTCTGCTTTAGGAAAACGTCTATAAAGCAAATATTTGGTCACACATTCTAGAACACCATCCCCTAAAAATTCCAGACGTTCATTGGATTTGCTGCTGAGCGGCATACAGTCTGCTGGTCTCTCTACAATAGTAATGTTTTGTTGCAAATTCTCGATGTTTGGACGTTTAGTATAAGAACGATGGACAAAAGCTCGCTCGTACAGGGCCATGTTGTGGACTGTTGAAGGTATATTATATCTGGAAAGAATACATTGAACATCGTTTAATGTAATCTTAACATTGGACGAATTGTATGGATTGAATACTAGACCATCCTCTGTTTTTATAATGTCGTCGTCACGTGCAATCTCTTTGTCTGTCATTTATAATAAATATGACACCATCACTTTAATATTTTTTGTTAAATAATATTTTTATTATATTTAAAATAAACTTATATTTAATTAGATAGTTAGATTATGTCGGAAGAATGGCAAACAATCAACGAGTATAAAAATTATGATGTTAGTAATTTTGGTAATATAAGAAATAATAAAACAGGAAAAATATTAAAACTAAATATAAAATCTGGTTATTATAATATTAATTTAAAAAATGATAAAATATCTAAATCATTTAAAGTTCATCGTTTGGTAGCATTAGCTTTTATTGAAAATCCTAAAAATAAATTAGAAGTAAATCACAAAGATAAAAATAAATTAAATAATCAGGTTAATAATTTAGAATGGATGACAAGACAAGAAAATAATATTCATAGATGTATTGGTATTAAAATCACATGCAATACAAATAAACCTGTGTTTAGGGTTGATAAAGATACTAACGAAATATTAGAAAAATATAATTCAATAGAATTAGCAGGAACTTGGGCATTTGAAAATGGATACACAAAAACTATCCACAATGGTCGTAATTCTATAGGAAATTGTCTAAATAGGTTATCAAAAACAGCTTATAAATTTAAATGGAAATACGAAGAAAATAATTATTTAGAAAATGAAATATGGAAACAAGTTATTTTAGAAAACGTAGATATGAAGGATAACAAATTGTTTGTTTCTAATTTAGGAAGATTTAAAAATAAGTTTGGGAGAATTATGACAAATTATAAAGTAAATGATAATGGATATGTAAGAGTTAATATATTGAATAAAACATATTTATTACATAGGTTAATTGCTCTAATATTTATTGAAAATACAGAAAATAAACAACAAGTTAATCATATAGATGGAAATAAATTAAATAATTCACTTTTGAACTTAGAGTTTGCAACAAATCAAGAAAATCAAATACATAAATTTCATCATGGTTTAGGAAATAACTTTACTAGAAAAATAGTTCAATATGATTTACAAATGAATAAAATACAAGATTTTAATTCTATAATAGAAGCATCAACAAAATTAAATATAGGTAAATCTAATATCTGGGGAGTAATGAATAATTATAGAAAATCAGCAGGAAATTTTATTTTTAAATATTTAGAAGAATAAATTAAATTCATTCCTTTATAATTTTATAATTTTATATTTTTTAATATTTTTATAGTATATACTATGGTGCTAATGACAGGATCACGCAGTGCTCGTAATGCTGCATCAATTGTTAACAGAACAAACGTGTGTGGAGGTGTTAAAAAGGCAGGTACCGCTTCAAGGATCGGTTGGTATCTATCTAGCAATGTTTCGTTGATGAGGGCCCCTCAGAGTATTCCACTCTTCTGTGTTCCGAATACCACTGTTCAGACACAACGTAGTGGTTACAGGGCTACTCTTGGACCTATGTAAATATTTATTTTTAAAATGATTTAATAACAAACTATTAAATTATTTATTAAGAAAATGATTATTAAAGTGGACGTTAGAGAGAAGGATTTATTGCAACACATTAAGCATTTGACCGAAACGGTGCCTATTTTCAAAAACATTGTAATCCAGAGTGAAGTGTTAAGTATTGGGGACATTATTATCGTGGATCCAGATGCAGATGCAAATTCAATTTCAAATTCAATTAATCCTGATAAAGAAAATAAAGAATTATTGATTATAGAGAGAAAATCTGTATCTGACCTGTTGGCAAGCATAAAAGACGGCAGGTATGAAGAACAGTCCTATCGTCTGAACGGGTCGCCTCAACACAACCACAACATCATCTATCTTATTGAAGGAGACGTTAAAAACACAAACCGTTTCAAGGTAGAAAACGGACTTGGAACTGAAAAGATTACTCTGTATTCTGCGATGTTTTCTCTCAATTACTACAAGGGGTTCTCGGTGTTTCGTTCGTTTAATTTAGGAGAGACGGCTATCATTATCTGTAATATGGCGTATAAGTTAGAAAAGGATAAAGATAAAAAGGAGCCATTCTATAAAAATAATAAAAATGCAGACAATAAAAATGCAGACAATAAAAATGCAGACAATAAAAATGCAGACAATAAAATTTTAGAAGACACTTTAACCAATGAAGAGACTTTGACAAATGAAGACACGTCGGAAAATGTTATAGATGAAACAGACAAACAGTATGTAAGTGTCGTTAAAAAAGTGAAAAAAGAAAACATTACTCCTGACAATATAGGTGAAATAATGTTGTGTCAGATCCCTGGAATAAGTTCCGTGATTGCTCTGACAATTATGGAACAATTCAAGACGTTACCAAACTTGATTACAGAGTTGGATAAGAACCCAGAATGCCTGAAAAATATATCTTCCACCAATTCTAAGGGTCAGGTAAGAAAAATAAACAAGACCGCGCTATCCAATATTGTAAAATTCCTTCTAAAAAAATAAAATATATAATTATATGGAACAAACGTACAATCTGTTGTTACTTTTTGGAAGTTTTTTAGCAATATATTTTATTGTATCTCTTTTTAATAAGGGTCAGTATCCTAGTTACACAGCTTACACAGAAAATAGCAATAATTATGCAAGCTACAGAGAGGGTATGGAGAATGCAACTGATACCACTACCTCTGGTAACAATGGCATTGGAGGAAATGGTACAACCTATCTGGCCAAAATAACAGAGACAACCCAGCAGTTGAGGGATCAGTTAAACTTGACAAATACAGCTTACCGTAAAACTACGGAAGACATTATTTTAAAGGTCGACGACTTAATCAATCTGATTACAATTAAAACTATTTTAACGATTGACCGTGAATCCCCTGAAAAAACCATAATACAGTTGGCTGAGATGAGTAAATCACGCACTGCATTGGAAAATGCATTGAAATTTATTGATAAACAATAAACTAAATATAAAATAAACTAAATATAAAATAAAAAACAATTAATACATATTCACCTCTCGATCTGCGTAATATCCGCTGTCTACTAATTCTTCCGTATATTTCTCACCACCCCAGTTTGGGTTCATAGCATTGGGGCTTACATATTCAGCCTCTTCCTGAACGTCCATCATATCCAGCGGAGTGGTGGTTCCAACATAGTAATCCGTTTGATCGTATGCAGGATAAGAATTCTCATTGTAAGGTTTATCGTTACGTGTAGCATCCACCAAAAGAGTAGGGTTTGTGTAACCATCCAAATTATTAAGTATCAAATCTGACTCATAAATAGTATTGGAAGCAGAACTAGCAACAGAGGGGTTTAAGCCAGCCTGAGGTTCAAACACGCAAGGTCTCGTTTTAAAAACCCTTTTCCCTTGAGTGTCGTATGTCTCCTGTAAAAATAATACTGGGCACCTTATATTTTGACTTCTCTGCCAATCTAAAAATTCTGTATAATCTTCTAAATTATCAAACTCGATAGGATTTACACCAGGAACCTTTATTAATCTAGTGTTATAGAGATAAAATCTAGAACCTTTTTGAATGAGAAGGTTGGGGCACCTTGCATTTGCGTTTTCATTTTCATTGGATACAAACCCTTCAGAAAATGTATATTTAAAAGAGTCACATTTTGCGTAATAATACAGTCCAATTAAAAATGTTACAATCAATAAAAAAAGTGTCAACGTCATTATAATATATAGGTATAAAATTGTAAAAATAAATTATTTTCTATTTAATTTATAAATGGGTTTTATACATATACACAAAAAAAATTGCAAAGAAGGAAACTGTGACAAAGTTTTACAGTTAGACAACTTGGTTGCTAAAAAAAATACAAAAATATTTTTGTTAATTTTTATGGAGGGTTGCGGTCCTTGTAATGCTACACGTCCGGAATGGAGCAAACTAAAAAATGTTATTCCAAAGCCATTTTTAAGAAATAATAATATTATTATTGCAGACATAGACCATATTTCGTCTGAAAAGTTAAAAAACGTAACACAGCCATCAGGGTTTCCGAATATGACGTTTATAACGGATGGTGGAGAAACGGTCGAAAATTATGAAGACTGTAACATAGAAGTAAAAGACCGCACAATCGATTCTTTTGTGAAGTGGATTGAATTTAAAACTGGTAAAAGTATTGAAAAAACAAAGAAAAATAATACAAAGAAAAATTATACAAAGAAAAATAATACAAAGAAAAATAATACAAAGAAAAATTATAAAGGCGGCAAATGGAGCAGGAAATACAAAAAAAGCATAAATTGTAAGAGGCCAAAAGGGTTTTCACAGAAACAGTTCTGTAAATATGGTAAAAAATAATTATACAATATAATAATTATATTGTATTATATTATATTATATTATGGGTGTGTTTTTTTCTAGTGAAAAATCTTCAGATAGTGAAACATCCGGAACACAAACACCAGGAAAAGAAACACCAGGAAAAGAAACACCAGGAAAAGAAACACCAGGAAAAGAAACACAAACACCAGGAACACAAGGAATAAAAAAGTCAAGATCTTTTTCGTCATTTTTTAAAACAACAGATACATCATCAGACAAAGATACACCAGAAAATAAATCTAAAAAATCATCGTATTTATCAAATTTTAATCCATTTAAAAAACAAGTAACAGAATTAGATAAACAAATTAGCGAAACAGAACGTGATGAACTAACTGAAGAAGAAAAAAAAGGAGATATTGTTTCTGGTGATAAAATGGGGTATGGTCCTGTTTGCATTATTATTTTTCTTTCTGTGTTATGGTCAAGACTTTCATATATGGATCCACAACAATTTTTAGGACATATCACTAAAATTTATTCAGATAATGAACAAATAGTTAAAGTGCTTGAGGCTATTAACGAATATATAAAAAAAAACGGTATAATTGGTATTTTGAATGATCAAGAAATGTTAGGATTAGAGGAAGGTAAAGACAGTTATGGACTAGCTACTTATACAAAAGAAAAAGACTATCAAACATACGGAAAGATTGGATTAAAATTTTTGCCTTGGTCAAGAGATATAAACATAATAAATGGTGAAGAAAGAAAAACAGAACGCGACCCAAACTGTATTTTTGATGTTGAAATAAAAGAAAACGAAGAATTTTTTTTTACATCAATAGACACGTCTAATTATAGCGTAATATATGTATGTCGCCACAAAAAATACCCTAACCTAATTAAAGTTATTTTTCGTGGAACATCCAGTTTTAAATCTGCAGGTTCTTATTTAAAGGGTAGTTCTCTTTTTCCTGTATTTTCTGGAGAAATTAAGAACAAAGATGGAAAGCCTATAAAAGAAAAGTTTTTGTATGGTGTTGATAAAATTTTATTGGAGGTAATTCATGTCTTGATGCATTGTATTGATCGTATTTCAAGGATTAAAATCGAGGGCTGCGTTGGAAACCTTAAAATTTTAACCACAGGTCATTCACTCGGTGGAGCGCTTTGTACAATCTTTGCATACCATTATGTGCTTCACATCTCTTCATCAACATTTTTTAAAAAAAATTACAACCAAGATTTAGATACATCAATTTGTTGTATTGCTATAGGTGCACCAAGAGTATTTTCAAAAGAAACCGCAGATGTATTCTGTTCTCTAATAGTCAATCCTAAAAACAGTTCTAGTGAGAATGAGTTTTCTAGTAAAGATTCTTCTAGTGGAGATTCGTTTTCTATTGATAAAACTCAATTTGAAGGAAGAATTGTTTATATGAGATTAACAGAATATAAAGACCCTGTGCCGGGATTACCTGTAAAAAGTTTAGTCGATTTTGTGCATCCTTGTTCTGGTCATGAAAATGAGGATCCAAATACCATATTTATTAAAAGGAGGAAAGATACGACCGTAGACTGTCTTGTCCAAGTCACGAATTCTATGTCATCACGATGCAGAGGAAAACGTTTAGCAATGACATACAATCATAACCTGCCATTAAATTGTGTTGATACAAAAGAGAAAAGAAAAGAAGATAAAAGACCATATAAAGGTCCGTGGCCTATATTGGTAAATCCAGTTGGTTACCATATGGAATATTTAGGTATTTCTTTTATATCTGGTGTTGAATTATCAAAATATTTAGGAAACCAAATTAAAAGATATAATGCTAATAGGTTAGCCCCAGGAGTTAATGGGGATACAGTAGTTCGATTAATTTTTTATCCAAATATAAAAGTTGAAAATGTCTCAAATGCAATTCAAGGTGCAAATATAGGGTTTTATGTTCTAAACGACGTAAGAAACAAAGGGTTTGGTGCGATAAAGGAACTAGAAAGTGTAAATAATTCTGAAAATAAAGAGAATGAAAAAGAAGAAGAAAATAGTAAAGAAGAAATAACTGAAGAAACTAAAGTAGATTTAGGAGAAGATACACCAGCACAAGTAAACCCCTTGTTGGCTTCTATTACTGGTAAACCTATCCAAGTTCCTGAAGATGTATATTTTACACAAACTGTCTTCAAAAAGTTTTTAGAAAATGTTGAATATTATGATATTAAAAACGTCTCCCCTACCCTACAACATGAAACTCTAGTAAATATAACAGGTATACCGCATATACCATTTTCTCTAACAAAAATTTATCTAACCAAAGAACAAAAAACACAAAAAGCAGAAATTAGAAAAGAAGAAATTGAAAAGACAAAAACAAACTTCGATACAAACCCAAAAGAGGAAACTTTTCAAGGTAAATATTTAAAACAACCTTCGTCGAACGAAGAGAATAAGAAACCAATAGAAGAAAATGGACTAACAGAACCATTACTCCCCCAAACAGCAACAGCAACAGGAGGAAGGACAAAAAGGAAAAGAAAAAATAAAAAAAATATATCAAAAAGAAAAATGCAAAAAACTAGAGTAAAATATATAAAAAAGATAAATAAAAATAAAACCAAAAAACATAAATATAATTCAATAATTCAATAATTCAATAATTCAATAATTCAATTTTGTTTACAAGTATAAATAAAATTGAATAGAGATAAATGAAATAACATAAACATAACATATCATACAATATACTGAAAAATCATGGAACACGTGTTTAGACTGGTTGACTTTAATGTCTATAATGAGACAGACACCAATGAATCCCAAGAGGATTCATCACGCTTCATTATTCAAATGTTTGGACTGGACGAGAAAGGTAAGACATACTCGCTCACCACAGAAGGTTTCAACCCTTTCTTCTATATAATGGTAAGCGACAAATGGAACCAAGCAATGAAGTCCGAGTTTTTGGACCATATACAGAAAAAAATTGGACCTTATTTCAAAGATTCTATAACCAGATGTAAATTGATCAAACGTAAAAAGTTGTATGGATTTGACGGTGGAAAAGAACACAGATTTATATTTTTAGAGTTTGCAAACCTCACTGTTTTCAACAAGGTAAAAAATTTGTGGTATTCGAGCTATAATGAAGAAGGCAGAAGATCCCTACTAAAACATGGGTACCACTTCAGGGACACAAACATTATTCTCTATGAAGCAAACATTCCTCCCTTGTTGCGTTCCTTTCACATAAGAGACATCAGCCCTTCTGGTTGGGTCGCCATCCCAAAAAAAAAAGGCGAAGACTGTCTCAACCATGATGGCTCCATAAACTGTGACTACATCATACGGACGGACTATGAGAGCATCATTCCATTAAATGAGAAGGAGACGAGGGTCCCCTACAAAATAATGAGTTTTGATATTGAAGCGAGCAGCAGTCATGGTGACTTCCCGATCCCTGTCAAAACCTATAAAAAATTGGCTACAAACATCATCGAATATTTTGACGGATTAAAACTTGATATGACAAAGGAGCTCTGTAAAAATATTTTACGACGCATTATTTTAGCTGCATTCGGCTACGAAAAAATGGACCAGATTGACCTGGTGTATCCAAAGACTGGAAACAAATCCAAAGAAGTAGTCGTCTCCCTCTGTGAAAAATGGCTGGAACTGCAGTTGAACCATTTTAAAACACAGGGAAACCACACGGAGAAAGATACTGAAAACATAGAATTTCTCTTTGAAAAAATGTCGGCAATGGAAGACGACGATGACGCAGGTCACGACAGCTATGTAAAACCGTATGCAGACAAAAAGGCCACCATTGTAGACGTCCTCTGTGACAAAACATTCGAACGCGAGGGAAAACTGAATGAACTGAACGAAACCCTCAACAGAATATTTCCAAAGTTAGAGGGTGACAAGTGCACTTTTATCGGGTCTACCTTTATGCGGTATGGTGAAACCGACCCCTATTTCAACCACTGTATCACACTGAACACCTGCAATAAACCCCCGTTGGAAAACACGGAAATCGAAAGTTACTCCACGGAAAGAGAGCTATTGTTGGCCTGGCAAGAGCTGGTCCAGCGTGAAAACCCAGACATCATCATCGGTTACAACATATTTGGCTTTGACTACGAGTTTATGTTCAGGCGGGCAGAAGAGACCGGATGTGTGGAAGACTTTTTAAAGCTGTCACGAAACAAAAATGAGATATGTGGCACACCCATTAAAGACCCCTCTGGATACGCGACACGCAAATACAAGATAGAAGAGAGCACTCTCCAGATAGCGAGCGGGCAGCACGACCTGCGCTTCATCAAAATGAATGGACGTCTGCAGATAGATTTATACAACTATTACAGGCGAGAGGTAAACCTGAATTCCTACAAATTGGACTATGTCGCCGGCAATTTTATCGGCGATTTCATAAAACACATTGAATACACAGATGGTTGTAGTGTTATCAAGACCGGCAACATGTGTGGCCTCTTGATAAATAGTTTTGTGCATTTTGAAGAGATCGGACACTCGGTGGACTATTACGCAAACGGCGGCAAATTTATTGTGAAAGAAGTCGACCGAACGAACGGAACCTTTGTCGTAGAGGGACGAATTGAGCCGGATACTCTCAATAAGAAAGTCCGGTGGTGTCTGGCAAAGGATGACGTTACTCCAAAGGATATCTTCCGTATGACAAATGGAACCGCCGACGACCGTTCTGTAATCGCCAAATACTGTATTCAAGATTGCAACCTGGTGCACTATCTCTTTAACAAATCAGACATCCTTACAGGTTTCATTGAAATGGCCAATATTTGCAGCGTTCCAATCAACTTTCTAGTTATGCGCGGTCAAGGCATCAAACTCACCAGTTATGTCGCAAAAAAATGCAGGGAAAGAAGGACCCTTATGCCCGTAATAGAAAAGGGTGGTCTAGACGACGGTTATGAAGGTGCGATTGTGTTGGACCCCAAATGCGACTTGTATCTGGATAACCCAGTGGCGTGTGTAGATTATGCGTCGCTGTATCCAAGTTCAATGATCAGCGAAAATCTGTCGCACGACAGCAAAGTCTGGACGAAAGAGTATGACCTGGCGAATAATCTAATTGAAGAATGGGGTGAAAAAGATAGGAAAACCGGACAATACATATATGACAACCTTCCCGGTTACGAATACGTGAATGTGACGTATGACACATACGTTTACAAAAGAAAGCATCCCAAAGCGGCACCGGAAAAGATTTTGAGTGGCTATAAAATATGCCGGTTCGTGCAGCCCTCATTGACAGGAGAAGGTGCATCAATTATGCCGTCCATCCTGAAAGAGCTTTTGAAAGCTAGAAAAGACACAAGAAAACTGATCCCACAACAGACGGATGAATTTATGAAAAACGTATTGGAACAGAGACAACTCGGTTATAAGGTCACTGCGAACTCCCTCTATGGCCAGTGTGGTGCAAAAACGAGCACCTTTTACGAAAAGGATATTGCGGCGTGCACGACTGCCACTGGAAGAAAACTGCTTACGTATGCAAAACGTATCATAGAAGAGTGTTACTGTAACCGGCTCTGTGAGACCGAAAAATATGGAACGGTTATGTCGAAAGCGGAATACATCTATGGCGACACGGACTCCGTATTCTTCACGTTCAACCTGGAAACCCCAGACGGCATTCCTATACGCGGAAAGAAAGCATTGGAGATCACAATAGAGCTCGCCCAGCAGGCGGGACACCTGGCGTCCAGTTATTTAAAGGAGCCACACGATTTAGAGTATGAGAAGACGTTTATGCCCTTCTGTCTTCTCTCTAAGAAACGTTATGTAGGAATGCTGTATGAGACGGATCCAGATAAATGTAAAAGGAAGGAGATGGGAATTGTTTTAAAACGAAGGGATAATGCGCCCATAGTCAAAGACATTTACGGCGGGGTCATTGACATACTGATGAAGAAACAGAACATACCGGAAGCAATCCAGTTCTTAAAGGGTTGTCTTCAGAATATAGTGGAAGAAAGGTATCCGATCGAAAAGCTCATCATCACAAAGTCACTCAGGTCAGGATACAAAAATCCAAACTCGATTGCACACAAGGTGCTTGCGGACCGTATCACCCAGAGGGATCCGGGGAACAAACCGGGACCAGGCGACAGAATTCCATTTGTATATATTGCAAGCAACAATAAGAAAGCTCTCCAAGGCGAAAAGATAGAGACCCCGACATTTATTTTAGAGAGGGGATTGAAGATAGATTATTCCTTCTATATTACAAACCAGATTATGAAACCTGTACAGCAGGTGTTTGCATTAGTATTGGAAAAAATTTGGGAAATGAACAAGAAAATCCCAAAAATAAAAACTTTTAAAAGAGAGGTAGACATTCTCCGCAGGGATTGTAATCCAGAAAAATTTGAAGAAAAATTGGAGGCAATGCGGTGTAAAGAAATAAAAGGGTTGCTCTTTGACGATTATCTGAGGGAGACAAACAATGAAAAATCCGGACTACAGTCTGTAAGTAAATTCTTTGAAAAGAAAAAGGAAAATTGAAAAATGAAAAATGAATAAAATATAAATTTATAAAATTCGTTCACACGTAATAAGCAATTGATATATTTTATTTTTTATAAAAAAATGAAACATATTTGAAACAATAAATGAATGCAATCAATTAATATTTACAATGAGCAATCAAGATGTTATTGAAGAGGTGTTTGAGACCCCTGTCGAAATTAGAAACTATATCGTTTATGAAGAAGACAGCCTATTTTACAATTATAATCGCAATTTAAATATTTTACAAGACCCTGTTATAAACAACACCATCTACACAGTTACCATCCATACATTGCCTGATTTGGATGAGATCATCGTCCTGTTTGACAATGATGAGTATGCGAGAAATCAAGAAGAAAATGAAGACAATGAAGACAATGAATGTGTAATCTGTATGGAACCGCGTAAAAAGGATAAATTTTGTAAGCTGACTTGCAGCCACTCATTCTGCAGTAAATGCGTTTCAACCTGTGTAAAAGCCAGACCAAGGGATTACAATTGTTCGCTCTGCCGCGCAGCCGTGAAAACCATTACCACGTCAAACAAAGACGACTTCAACAGGTTAAGCTCAATCTTACGAAAGAACACGCCCCGTGGATTATAATTTAAGTGTCCCCATTAAAAAATCAGATAAATAATATAAACCATAATTATTAAATGAATTATTACTATGGTGTATCAGGTGATATTTATTTTTACCAGTATGAATATACATTGCCCAGAATGAATAAAATGAATAATATAATATCCAATTATAACCATAAAATGGACCGTGAAAATAGCTAATTATGTATGTAGGTATCGTAGCAGAATATAAATCTCGTAACAAACCTTCCGAACCTTCTGTTGCTATAGCACACCTGCTATTTCCAATCTCAAATGGACACTCGTGGTGCCATTTCAAATGAGGGATCCTCAAACATCTAATTTTATGAACCCCAAAATGTATTATGTAAAAAAATATATCGTGTAAAAAAAACAAATATATTAACTGTAATGATGAAATTGTATAACCTGGATATTCAAGTGTCCATTGTAATGATTTTGGAACTACAGTGTAAGATGTATACGCCATTGCACCAATCACATATAAATATGTTGCATCTGTATTATAAACAACAATCTCATAAAATTTTGTTTTTTTCCATTCATTAACATCTACTAATTTACCAAAAAATAATATATCAGAAATGTAATACAATACAGTATTTATAAATCCCTGAAAGAAGCCACACAAAAAATAAGAAAACAAAAAAATTTGTGTGTTAAACTGGTTTGTATATATTGTATAAATCAATGGACTGTTTACAAGTAAAAAATGTGTAAAATATTCAGTTGTTGTCAACAATTTATTATTAAAGTTAGACAACCTTTCTACAGTCAAAAAACCTGGCACAATATTATGCATATATTTTATTATATTATTTTTTTATATTATTTTTTTATATTATTTTTTCTATAGTTTAGTTGACAATTTAATTTTGTCTTCTCTGTAAAGCATTCAGGATGGTATTCAGTGAAACCGTGTCGGTTGGATAGTCATAAAACTGGGTATTGGTATTACTATTGGTATTGGTATTGGTATTGGTATTAGCGCTGTCTAAAATAATGTCAAAATACCTAGTAAACGTGTTTGCAAGGTTGTTCTGTAGCGTCTCTTCTTGGTTTTGGTCAAAAGAATTATTGGATGCATCAACCGATGCAGAAACAGGTGCTTGTCTCTCATCCGTATTTGTCTCACTTGTCGTCGTGTTCGGTTCCTGAGAATAATTGCGTATGTCATACCTGCATACAGGACACCTACAGCTGCTTCTGAACCATGCGGACAGCTGATCTGAGTTAAAAACGTGTCCGCAATGTCTTATGAGTGTAACCTGGTCCGTGTCATTAAACGGCTCCAAAGAAATAGGACACGACCTGTTTACATTATGAGATAAATCAGTAAATAATACCCGTCTCGTAGCCCTTAAAATCTGTGCGGGTGTAGGGTAAACTTCTACAGGACCTAAAAATGTGTTTAGAATGCTTGAAATGTCACGTCCTGTAAAAGATGTAAACGGATAATAGTCGCGAACCTCGAATGTATATGTCTCGTTATTTGCCGACCTATCGATATCTCTATGTCTATAGTTTCTAGCAGTTCTCGTATTTGTGTTGGAACGTGTATTCATTGTGTTTGTTCTTGTATTCGTATTTGTATTCGTATTTGTACCTTGAACCTGTCCCTGGTTATCAATCAATCTTACCAAAGTGTTTATGATTTGTGTATTATTATTTCTTATGTTATCTATGGAAAGAGACATCCGTTCAATCTGTTGAATATTATCTTCATACATACACTTTAAGAGATCTATTATATTCTGCACATTCTCTACATTCTGCACATTGGATTGTTGTGTCATATTTATATATTATATTAAATATGTTTAAATGTATATTTATATAATTTATTAATGGATATTCAAAAATATGAAGGTAAAGGATTAAGTGGACTAGCAAACCTTGGCAACACTTGTTTTTTAAATTCGTGTATGCAAATTATTTCTCACACGTATGACTTAAATTCTTTTCTGAACGAAGAAAAATATAAAACAAAGGTTAAAAACAAGATTGAGTCTGTTTTATTGTTGGAGTGGGACAATTTAAGAAAAATAATGTGGGACACAAACTGTGTTATATCTCCAGGAAAGTTTGTGAAAACGGTCCAAAAAGTAGCCCAAATTAAGGGTCTAGAGATGTTTACCGGACATTCACAGAATGATGTTCCTGAATTTCTCCTTTTTGTCATAGACTGTTTCCATAATTCACTCTCAAGAGAGATAAAAATGACTATTTCGGGTGTTCCGCAGAATGAAACGGATGAGGTCGCCATTAAATGTTTTGAAATGATAAAGAAAATGTACTCTAAAGAGTATTCCGAAGTCTGGAATTTATTCTATGCCGTCCACGTCTCTGTAATAACCAATTTGGACACTGGCAAAAAAATAAATGTGATACCAGAACCATATTTTATGTTAGACCTTCCTATACCATCGAACAATACGTCTCCAACCCTGATAGACTGTTTAAACTGTTACGTAGAAGGAGAAGTATTGGATGGAGAGAACGCCTTTTATTGTGAAGAGAAAAAAGAGAGAATAAATATTCAAAAAAAAATACAGTTTTGGTCCTTTCCAAATATTCTGGTAATTGATTTTAAACGGTTCAACAACAGCGCTCGCAAAAATCAGGTTCTCGTTACTTTTCCATTGGATGACCTAGACTTATCAAGTTATGTTATTGGTTATAAAAGCGAGAGCTACAAATATGAACTCTATGGAGTTTGCAACCACAGCGGAGGAGTTATGGGAGGTCATTACACTGCTTATGTGAAGAATGCAAATGGAAAATGGTATCATTTTAATGACACAAGTGTATCTGAAGTAGGATTGACAGAACAAATTGTTTCCACTAAAGCATACGTTCTGTTTTACAAAAAAAAACAAATTAATCAATAATTATTTTTAACTATTCATATATTATATGGAAGTAGTCAGCACAACAACCACAACAGATCCAGTAAATATGTATAACAATCTAAACCAATTTGTAATGAACCCTATGATCTTTGTTATTATAGCATTAATTGTTGTAACATATTATGTGTTTTCATCTTTAGGAAATAATAATGAGGGAGGTTTTTCTATTTCTAGTTCTAGTTCAAGCAGTGAAACCAATTTTAGTTCTGGTACAATAACTACTATTATTGGTGTTATTCTTATCATTCTAATTTTGGCGAATGCTTTCCAATACTTTTTTAGTATAAATTTAACAGCTTACATTCAGGGTTTATTTTCAGGAGAAGAAAAAGTGGAGCTTGTGGTTGACAATTCGACGACAACCAGGGAAGAACCTACATTTACACTGAAAAAACAAGTTTTCAACATTCCTGGAAATTATTACAATTTTCAGAATGCCAAAGCACTCTGTAAAGCATACGGATCTGAATTAGCCACGTACGAACAGATTGAGAAGGCATATGAGAACGGCGCAGAATGGTGCAACTATGGATGGTCAGAAAACCAGCAGGCGTTGTTTCCTACTCAACCAAAAACATTCAACTATTTGCAGACCGTGAAGGGTCACGAGAATGACTGTGGACGTGCAGGTATAAATGGAGGTTTTATAGCAAACCCAAGAGTGCGTTTTGGTGTAAACTGTTATGGATATAAACCCAAAATAACAGATGAGTCAGAAGAGCTAATGAAAACGTCGTCTCCATATCCAGTATCTTTGCAGGATCAGGCTTTCCAGAAAAGGGTTGATTTCTGGAAAGAGAAAACAGATCAAATATTGGTGTCTCCGTTCAATCGAACTATATGGAGCTCACCTTAACGCGTATCAAACAATATTTCTTTTAACAGTATAAGACTTTTATACAATAAATATAAATATATAAAAATAATAATAATAATTGTGTTGTGAATGTTTTCATTTATGGTTTCAACATAATTTTCATTTTCAACATAATTTTCATTTTCAATTACTTTACTTTTCAAGTCTGTCCGACATATTGGACATTTTTTAGAAGACGCACTATACCATACTTCTAGACAGCTTTTGTGTGTAAATCCATTGCAATTACAATTTTTTATAAAAAGGTCCTGATGTTTCAATTCTATTGGATATTCATCGGCTTTTTGAAGGTCAAAGCATATAAAACAGCAGTTGTCTTCTTTTTCTTCAATTATTTGGTGTTCTTTTTCTTCAATTATTTGGTGTTCTTTTTCTTCAATTATTTGGTCTTCTTTTTTTTCAATTATTTGGTGTTTTTTTTCTTCAATTATTTTTTTTTCTTTATTCTTTTTTTTACAACATTTTCCTTTGATTTTTAACATTTATTATAATATAATAATATACTTAAATAATTTATTATATTATTGTTTTTCTTTAGATTGTTTTTTGGTAGTGTTTCTTTCCTTTTTCTCTCTATCTTTATTTTTTTTAGTATTTTTTCTCTTTATCTTTCTTATTTTATTATCTTGTTCCTTTGCAAGTTCTAACAGTTTATCGTGCAATCCATCACTGACTACACTATCGCTGTCACTATCGTTGTCACTTATGCTATTGCTATTACTATTGCTATCACTGTCACTATCGCTATCGTTATCGCTATCGTTATCATTTCCTTTACTTTTTTTAACATTTTTTTTCTTTTTCTTAATTTGACCCTTATCATTTTTATTGTTTTTATCGTATTCTGTGTATTCTCCACCGTGCATACGATACATGGTCGCCCAGCTTGGAACCGCTGTATTTTTAAATAGGTCTGACACTTGGTTGCCTCCACCACTCATTTGCGATGTATCGTTGACGTTGACCGTCATTATCGGCGACATCCCCATTTTTGTCATTATCGATGGGATGCTAAAACCGCCTCCAATATGTTGTCCATTTTCATTTACATTAAACACAAATTCGTCTCCACCTATATACACTTGGTTATCCATATATATTTAATTATATTAATTAATTTTTAGAAAAGCGCTTTATTTCCGGAACCATTTTAACAGTCCTTCTCTCTTTTATCTGTTCCATAATAATTTTATATTGGCTTTCATTCTTTATTATTTCGTTCAGGGTCTTTTCTAAATATTTGAAGGTGATAGGTTCGTAAACCCTTGTGTTTGCAATCTTTAACCTGCCGTCACCAATATTTATGGTTGAATTAGAGAGATTATTTTGAGAGGCATACTGTGTTATATTCTGTTCTAACATACTGCGCTTCTCTCTAACCTCCTTTACTTTTTCATTGAGTTGTCTCAGCTGGTTGTCGTAAGATACCCATTGTTGTATCTGTTGTTCAAAACTCATTGTATAAATATTATATATACTATTTATACAATATTTGAGACACTTTTAGTTTTAAAACCTTCTCCTGCTGTAGTTCTTGCGAGACTTCTTAAATTTGCGACTTCGACTGCGTTTTGCACTTTTCTTTCCATATGGGTTAATAGTCCCCTTGGCATTGTAAGACTGTTGCATTCCTAAAATTACTGCTGGAACTATTCCCTGTGTGATAATCGGATTAAACCCTCCACGCTTTCCTTTTCCTTTTCTTCCAGTTCTCTTTCTTCTCCTTCCTGCCGATTGGATGACACTTAAATCTGTTGAGTTATTTGGAGAA
>Ga0214921_10004873_pt1 | contig 19384 bp, 15 predicted proteins | sample LL1505_MetaG_FD_177992 | JGI IMG/M metagenome (GOLD analysis project Ga0214921, IMG submission 177992) | Freshwater microbial communities from Lake Lanier, Atlanta, Georgia, United States - LL-1505 | ecosystem: Environmental > Aquatic > Freshwater > Lake | place: USA: Georgia | collected... | reverse complement strand
TTCCTGGACCATATATTGTACCGCCAGTTGCCTTTTGTAAAATAGCTGGAAGGAAGTCGTTGGCGCCGCCACTATTACCCTTATATGTTTTTCCTTCATATGTAAAGTATTGTCCAGATCCTAGTTTAAACTTTTCCATAATTGCACGTCGACCTTGTGCGCTTAATGTGCCATCTTTTTGTATATATTTATCGTAGGTATTGTCCTCAACTTGCTTTGCTGTTGATTTTGTTCCATAAACTTTATCTCCAGCATCTCCCTTGACCGCATTTACAACATCTTTAAGTGTTGCTCCACCCTTAATACTTTCAGCCATTGAAAGAATGCTCTTTGAGTCTGTTGCTAAAGAAGTATCTGCTAGTCCTGGTACATAGGTAGAAACTGTTGATTTTGGATGCTTTCCGCCTTGTACATATCCAGCTACTGACTCACCAGTTTCTTTATTAATTAATTTTCCGCCAAATATGTTCTTTAATTGACCAGCCAAAGTTTTATCGCTGCCCTTAGCATCTGCAGAAATTAATTTTGCAAGGTCTCCTAGTGATCCACGAAGTTGTGTTTCTGCTTCGGCCTTAGCCTTTTGATCGGAAGCTGTCTTAGTAGACATAGCTTGAATATTAATACTCTCTTTGACTAGTCGCTCATATTCATTCTGGTACTCATCAATCTTATTCATTCTTACAGTTGATGCTGCTGCATTGTTCTGTGCATTAGTTAGATTCTTTGCAACTTTGTCTGATTGAGCCTGAAGTCTTTCCTTAATTGCTAATTGTTCTTTTTCACGCTTAGCTCTATTTTCTTCAATAGCGTCGATTGCTTTTTGAGTTTCTCTTTCTCCAACTAATTGCTTAATCTTTAGCTGTGCCTGTGCTGCTCCAGCCATGTCGCCTGCAGCTAATTTATCAGCATATTCCATTTGAGCTTTTTGAATTTCAAGCGCTAGATTTTCTTTAGACTGATTTGCTTCAAGTGCCTTTTTACGTGCATCTGCCTCTTCATTAATCTTATCAATTCTCTTATCAATAAGTTTAATTTCTTCTTTAATTTGATCTTGTGTTTTTTGTGCAGCCATAGATGCTTTTTGTCCGCCTGCAGCAATTTGTTTTTGTAATGCAGAAATAGCTTTTTGTGAACTTGCAAGTATGCCTGTGCCTTTTCCAATTATTGATTGAGCTTTAACAATTGCACTATCTATTTGTGCTTCAAACGCAGCTATTGTTTGTGCTTGATCAGAACTAATATTTTTTAGATCTACCCTAACTCCGCTTAATAGAACTCTCCACTTTGCATATACTCCAGCAACATTGTCTGTTTCATTAAGTATTGCAGCTAGCTCTGGATGAGACTCCTTTAGGCTATTAACTTGATTCTTTGTTAAAGTATTCTCTGAGCCCCTTTTTAGATTTATATCATCTAGCAACTTAGACATAGCTTCTTGCTGTGTCATTAACTCACCGTTAGCCTTTTTAGTTTTCATTAATTTTTCAAGGCTTGTATCAAGTGTTGCCACAATATTGGATAACGATTCTCCAAGATCTTGCCCTGAAACCTTATCCATATTAGCATTTAATTTAGTAATCATTGCATCTGCTGCAGATGAAGCATCAACTATTTCTCTAAAACCCTTGCCAGATATTGCATTAAATGCCATTCCAGCTTTATCTGATGCAGATATAATTGCATAAATTTTATTTGTTGCTTCTTGCGCTGTCATTCCAGCAGCTACAAATTGCGCCTTTAAGTTTGTAGCAATTTCTGTGACTTTAGCCTGCTTATTAATATCTCCAGAAACATCTATGTTGCTAAATGTTGCCACAAGTTCTTTCTGGTTTTCTTTAGCATTTTTAATTCCTTCTTTAAGCTCTTTAATGCTTAATGTAAGGCCTTGTACTCCAGAAGAATTTAATGTCTCATATGCATTTTTAGCCTTAGCTCTAGTTAATTCTAATTGCTGATTAACAGACTTAATAGATTCAGCTAAATTATTATATTTAATTCCAGCTTCTTCAGCAGACTTTTTGGTAATTCCAATAGAGTTGCTTTGCTCTAATCTATTTTGCTCTTGCTCAGATTTAAACTTTTTAAATAGTGCTACTGCGCCAGCAATTGCTGCAGTTACTGCAAGTAGTGGTCCTACTCTAAATGCCATACCAATTGCTTTTCCAGCAAATCCAGCAAATCCGCCTACGCTCTTAAGTCCTCCAGAAATTTTTCCTAGCATTGCTGGAATTCCACTAAGAAGATTTGGTGCCATCATTGGAAGCACAGATGCCATCTGCATAATCATTCCAGCTTGACCGCCAATCATTCCACCAGCCATTTGCATTCCCATACCAATACCCATGCCAGCCATTGGTCCGCCAACCATACCTCTACCAACAAAACCCTTTTCTCTTTCTGATGCTAGTGCGGATCCAAATCTTATTCTTGCGGGTTGTGCAATATCTCCTTCTGCTAGATATTGTGGGACCATTCCGCCATTGTCCATATAAACAGATCCGCCCTCAGAGAATCTTCTTGAGCTGCCCCACCCAAATTGAAATGGGTTACTTGCTAGAGCAGAAGGATTTGGAACTCTTCTTAAAAATCCCATAGACTTAGCAAGCATTGAAGTATTCTTTTCAAAATCAACATCTGTAAAATGTGCCCACACATTTCCTTTGCCAAACTTTTCTGCTAGTCTTGCTCCAGCACCATAGTTACTTCTGCGGTCTCCTGGAATATTAATTCCAGTAGGGCTTGAGCCACCACGTTTATTTGCTTGTGCTTGAGTTTCTCCTGGGCGTGGAGTTCTTCTAGTATCTCTTCTTCCAGGAGTCATTCTATCTTTTTGGTAAGCTAAACTAATTCCTGGATATTTTCCTTCAAGTCCCTTTACGTGTGGGTCTATTGATTGAAAAGCTATATTTCCTAAACCTAAATCTTTATAGTATCCACTAGGTGAAATTTTTGACGCCATATCTTTTGCAACATTTTTAAGAATCCTTGATCTATCGGCATCATCAACTCCATTATGTGCTAAGAAATCATCTAGGTCTATTAATCTTTCTGGCTCTTGCAATGCTGCAATTATGTCTGCTCCAAGGGCTCCGTCGCCATTTAACTTCCCTGCCAAGGCGTCATTTATAGATTGAGGAAGAATCATTCCCCATCTTCCGACAAGATTTGCTTCTTTTCTACTTCCTAATCTATTATGACCAAATGCTTGAAGAATTGAATTTGAAATCTCTGGTGGCATATAGCCATCATTAGACATTCCAGTAATGCCGCCATTATTAATTGTTCTAAGAAGAGGAAGATTTTCCTTTGTTGCTTTTGCATTTACAACAAATTCTCCTGGCGTTAGCCATGCTGGAACAGTATCTGTACCTCTTGGACCTCCTGGAACTTTTTCTCCCCTGGCAAGATACACGGATCCGCCCATAGCAAATCTTTTTGGAATTGTTGTTTCTGTGCTATATCCAGCACCATAAGTTCTTACGCCTAATCCACGAGCAATCTTATTTAAAAGATCCCTTGTTCTTCCTGGGCGTGTAATTTCTTTCATGTTTGATTTTCCGCTTGCATCTACTACTGGTTGATTTACAAGTGGAAGTTGAGTTAAATTAATTGTTCTACCAGTTGCTTGTGCTACTCCAGTTGCTGCCGCTCCCATTGCTGCTTCAATTTCATAATTAAGTTGTGCAATTTGTGCACGGGCCTGATCAACTGTAATCTTGCCTGCCTGAAGCTCTGCAACAATTTGTGCAGATGCAGCAGCAGCTTTTGATGTTAGAGAAGTCATTTGAGGAAGCAGGGCCTGATATGAATCAGAAAGGCTTGATGTAATTGTTCCAGTTGCTGCAACTTCACGCTTTAAAACTTCAATTTCTGCATCTGACTGCATTGCCATTGCGCCAGTCATTGCATGCCATTTAGCTGCTTCTTCTGCAACTACACCAGTTGAAATACCTCTTACAGATGTCAATCCTTCAATCTTTGGAAGATCTCCAGACATATACATTTGTGGATTATCTTTAATCTTATTGTTTACTCTTGGTGCTCCTGGAACTACACCAAACAAAGTCTGTGCTAGTTTTTGTTCCGCAGTCATTCCAGCAACTGGGTTCATATGTGACATTGAACGTGTATCCATTGCACTAATTAATGGATGCTGTGGATTAACAACTCTTCCGCCAGGACCCGCCGCTTGAACAAGATTACCTGCCATTGTATTGATAGCTGGTGCAACAGAAATAGATCCAGTCTTAGCCTTTGCTTCTAAAATTGTAAATTCATCAATTAAGTTACGAAGTGCTAATTGTAATACTCCAGCTGCTTTGGCATCTGAATAAAAAGTTTGCTCAATTAATTTACCAGCTTTTTCTGAAGCTAAGATTTCTGGAGTTAAATATTTCCATCCTTCTCCGCCACGGAAGAATGATTTCATGTGCCCAATGCCCTTTAAAATATAACCAAAGAAGTTTGCAAGCACACCAGTTAACATAATAAGTGGTCCAGCAACTGCTGTGAGTCCGCCAATAAAGGATAATGCCTGCTTTAGAGGCTTTGGAAGATTGTTAACAAATTTTAACACATTATCAACAATGTTAATTAATGCTGTATTAATTGAAAGGAATTGTTCTCCAACTCCAGCTAAATCAGCCTTTAATCCTTCTACTGCTCTGCGATATTTACCAGATGCAGATTCTGTTACCTGAGACAATTCTCGGCCAGCTAGATTAGATAAATCTTGTGAGCTAGCTTTCATCAAGTCTAGAACTTTTAATGTTTGAGAACCTTGTTTACCTAAATTTTCAAACAAAGCGTTCATTCTTGCAAATTGAAATTTGCCAAATAGTTGCTCTATTGCCTGTTGTTTTTGTAATGGATCTAAATTATTTAGGGCACCTTGAAGCTCCATAAGTGTTCCTGTTACATTACCAGCATTTTGTTGAACAATGCCTAATAGGTCTATGCCAAAACCCTTGAATTTATCTACAGCTACATTTGTTGGATTAATTAATGAGGCTAATGCTGACTTAAGTGCATTTGCTCCTTCAGATGCATTAATTCCACCTTCTTTCATTGCTGTAAGGTATAATGCTAAATCTTTTACATCTCCACCCAAACCTTTAATTACTGGACCCGCCTTTGGAATTGCTTCCACTAAGTCGTTAAGCGTAGTTGATGTTTGGTTTTCAACTGCGTTTAAAAAGTTAATTGATTCTGAAAGTTGAATTGTATTTTGTTTAAAAGCTGTCTGGATTGCAAGTGTGGCTTTCATTGCATCTTGTCGATCTACTTCTCCAAGAACTGCAAGTCTGGTTGTTTCTTTTACAGAAGCTAGTAGTTCATTACCAGTTTTTCCAGTAGCAGCAATATCTGCAGCTAATCCAATAGTGTCTTTAAATGAAACTCCATATGCTTTAGACAACTCTTTAGATGTTGCAATAACATCGTCTCTTACTTTTCCTAATTGTGCTGATGATGTTCCTGCTACATCTCCATAAACTTTAGTCAAACGAACAAGTTCGGCATCTGCTTGTCTAAATGCATCCGCTGCTGCTTTACCAAATGCTGCTAGCGGTACAGATAAGCCTACTGTTAATTGACGACCTGCCCACTGAGTATTTTTACCCCAGTTAATAAGTTGGCCAGCACCTTCTTGAATAACCTTATTCATAATCTGCAATTCTTGTCTTGCAATTGCAGTTTTATTCTTTATCTCATCAATACCTCTGGGAACGTGTACGTTAAATTGCATAAGCCCCTGAGCATTTTTGCCTAGTGGCTGAAGTATTGCATTTTGTAGAGCAACTTGCTGCTTAGCAAGGTCTCTAATTAATCCGCCAGATGTTTTGGTATGCTGTTGGAGAGTTTGGAAATACTGATTTAGCTTTAACTTTCCGCCATCTAAGTTTTTTCCAAACTTCTCAACATCTGACTGTAAACTAACAAAATGTGTGGAGAATTGTCCAGTGCTTCGTAATGTGTCCGAAAAGGACTTATTCATTACTGAAATTTGATTTGCCAACATCTTGTTAGAGTTGGCTATTTGCTCCTGAAGTTTAGAGAGTGAGGCTGTAACCTTATGCACATCTGCAATAAGATTTGAAAAGTCGGCATTAGCGACTATATTCGTGACTATATTTTCGTCAGCCATTTACTAGTTACTCCCTAGAGTATCCTAATCCTGCTCCGATACCAAATCCTGCTTCTGCTGCAAATGATCCTTGCAAAGAAACAACATCATTTGCAGACGCACCAATACCTAGTGCTCTTGCTTTGATATCATCGAAGGTTAGACCCTCGCTTTTTTCTTTTTCTTCTCCATCTAAGTCAATACCTTGAAGTGATGCTAGAAACTTTCGCTTCTCTTGTTCCTTCTTTTGTATTGCCTTAAAAGTATTTATTAACTCTGGCATTGATAACTGTTCTTCTAGTTCTTCGTAATTTCTCCAATGACCTAGAAGAAACAATTCTCCTTCTAATGCGGCAAGGTCTAGTTCTGACCAGCCAGAACCGCCGCCGCTAGAAGGTTTGGGTCGTCCATCTTAATCCCACCGCATACTTCAAGGATGCGATTGATTGTGGGTACGTCCAGAGCATCTTCTAATGCATCTCTATCTTTTACTAGTTCAGGTAACTGTCTTTCAAGTGCAACTGCACATGCATCAATTAACACTGTAAGTGTTTCATCTTCTGTTTTTGAGTCTGCGGTCTTTTGAATTGCCGCCATAAACTTTCTTAGCTCTTTAATTGTAAGGGGCTTGAGCTTTGCCTTATCCCCATTTTGTAGTTCAATTTCTTCTACGTCGTATACTGTAGTTGCCAATTTATCCTCCTAGGATCGTCTAAATCATTATACTAAAATAGTATTACTAATACAAGCAGAAAACCCCCAAATTAATGGGGGTCTCTGGTTATAATAATATTAAATTATTATGCAGTGACTGTAAGGATACGGTCAATGATCTTTCCATATTCCTGGCCAGCGTATGCTGTATTACCATCTGGAAGCAGACGGAATGTTACTGGGAATGTGGTTGCTGAGTTACGAGCTAGAGAGAACTGTGATTGCTGTACTGAAAGAACACGACGTGCATAATATACACGCTCTGCTGAAACGATCTTGTCGTTTGAGCCTGTTGGTGCCTGTCCTACTGCAATTAGCTGACGCTCTGTTGGAGCTACACCTAGAGCACCAGCTGCAAGACCGAGGGTCTTTGTTCCTGATGTTGTTGGTGTTGCACCTGAGTAAGCTGCGTTTGTTGTCAAAGTATTTGTAGCAGAAATTGCTGATGAATATGTATCAGTTCCACCCTGTCCGAATACAACGAGTACGTTTTCAAGAGTACCTTCTGACATTTCTGTTGCGATCATAACTTCCATAGCTGACTTAAAAAGCTTTGCTGTATCAAGAAGCTGATCCACTGTTACTGAATCGTATGTTGGATTGTATGTAATCTGAAGACCGTTGTTTGTGTAACCTACGTTACGGAACTTATCAGATGTATCAGCGTTAACAGTAGTTGTATAAGATACACCTGATGAGAATGCAATACCTGTTGAAGCGCCTGGCTCCATATTTTCTACATATCCAGATTGCGTTGAATCTTTCTCTGAAAGGAACAGTGGTGACGCTCCAACGAGAATATTCTTAGCATTGTTGAATGATGACATTCTAACCTCCTATTTTCTAGAAATAAATATTAAATTTTTTTAAAACTTTTGTTGGCTGGCTAGGCCCTTTCCTCTATGTCTAATTTTAGGCCATTTGGGGTAATAAGGCAAATTTAAATGAATCTGCCGTTGACGTCAGCCATTCTTGAGTACTTTATCTCTAGGATGACGTCCGCAGAGAAAAATCCCTGCAATTCTTCAGATGGGGATGTTGGAGATATATCAGCAACAAATATGCTGTGGAATTTGAATTTATCTGAAAGACCAGACCACTTATTGACATCTCTAGCTGATTCGTCCATTCTTCTAAATTGATCTACCATAAAGTTTCTTAGAGCATTAATTTCAGATACGTCTGTTGAGTATACTGTAAATAATACCTGCTCGCAGCATATAGCCCACATATCTTCATATGACATTCCTATCTTGTCATATACAATATGTGTTTTCCCGCTCAAGAACTGGTTGAACTCTGCTGCCTGTTGTACTGGAATAATAGGAACAATCTCTAGGCCTACATTGTCGCTATAATAATCTGTTTCTTCAAATAGTCCAGCCGACTTTAATTCTTCCCATAAAAATTTACGTAGTTCTAGCATTGCATCTAGGTTATAATTTACTGTCATAGTGCTCCTCCAAATGCTGCTGCTAAGTTGGCATCTGCTTGTAGTTTAATTGAATTTGGTGAAAACTTATATTGAACTGTTTTAATGTTTGCTGGCAATTTAAGTGCCTTTGTCATTCCAGAATTAAATATTTTTTGAAAACCTGATTTTTTAATTGAATTGCTTACAAGCTGTCCTGAAAAGAAAATACTATATGCTAATCCAAATTGATTTCTGGCACCAGCCCCTCCTGGCCTTCTAACGGTCACTGAAGCCCCTTTAGGCATGAACACTGTAATACCATTAGATTCAAATACCAAGCGCTCAGCAGCCCTTGGAGCAATTACTACGGGCATTCCAGCTTCCATCACGGAAGCTTTATTTGCAAATACGTGTCTATGCTTCCCCTTGCTTGTTGGAACTAGAGATCTTGATGGCAATAATTCATAGTCTAATCTAAATGAAAGCCCATCTTGAGATAACTTATTTAATTTAAATAATCTTGCATTCATATCTCCTGTGCGTTTCCATTCATATACATGGTGAAGAGACTTAGGCTTTACTCTAGCCTGTGCATCAATATAAGCACCGAAGTCTGCCTGAATTTGATCAAACAGCGTTTTTGAGAATTTATTTTGAAAAGATTTACTTGTTGTTAGTTTAGATATAACTTGCGCCGTGTAATATACGTATGCAGATATTTGTGCCACATTGCTATCTTTTAATGGACCAGTAGATTGACCAACCATCAGTCTTTCTAGACCGCTGGAGGCTTGAACTAATAATTTGCTATTGTCCAATTCTTTGGTTCTCCGATCTCTTCATTGCTGAGTTATATGCAAGAACTCTGCCGAACGGATCTGTTAATGGGGTAGTTCCCATAACCTCAAATACGGTTGGTGTTTCTGTTGGAAAATTTATTTCGACCCAAATTACATTGCCATCCATATCTCTGATGTTTGTAACTTTTTCTCTAGCTGTTATTCTTTCTGCAGTTCTAACCTGAATAATTTGGTCATTAGTATACTTATTATCAAATATCTGCTTGTCACTAGATCTTGTAGTAGCCGAATTACTTACAACCCCTTTGGCATGGCAGTCTACAGTTTTATAATATTGCCATTCTTTTACTATGGCTCCAGTATCTGGGTTTTGGCTATCAAACTGTCTGTAAACGTCCATCTTCATAGACAGAACGGCGTCTATGAGACTATGCATTTAGATCACTACCATCTGGGTTAAGACGTAAGGCAAAAGGATCTGGTCCGCATAAACATTTCCAGTTCCTCTATAAGACTCATTATTATATTCAAAATGCCAGTCAAATGACTGTACGCTATGGACATACTTATTTCTCCATTGCCTATCTTTTGAGAAATAATCTTTCATTAATTCTATACATGCTAACTCTACTTCATCTGGAACATATTCCCAACCATATCTTCCAAATACTCTATACACGGAACCTTTCGCAAAAACTCCGCCACCTAAATCGTTAATAGAAGGTGGCACCATTCCATTTGCCGTATAAACTGTATTGTCAAGCATATTAGCACGATTTACTCTAATTCCAAATCCTGACTCAGAAATCTTTAAATCGTAGTTCCAGTTATTTACATCATTAATATAATCCACTAAAAGAATATCATTTTGTGTTAACTCATGGATTTCATGAATCTTGTATGGAAGTGATAGAACATCTGTCCCAGCTCCATACACTACCTGAGTATCATCATATAAAGAAAACTGTTGACCAGTATAATTTTCAATTACTTTTCTTGCCCATCTTTCAGCTTCAAGTATCTCGTTATATGTTTTATAGTTAGGATCTGATGGATCAGAGCCAAGGTTCAAAACACCGATTGCCTGCTCTATATCTGTATATGGAGTTGTTACAAAAATTTTATGTTCTTTTGAAAGGGCATTACCGTTAACCGAATACTCCCATTTCAATTTAAGACTTTTGCTTTTATCTGTAAGGCTAATTGGCAGAGCAATTTCATATACACCAATGTCTGTCTCTACTTTTTCTGATGTTAAAGTATATAGAACAGTCGTTGGTTCAATTAAAGTATTTAATGTTGGGTCTTCTGTAGTATCATATACTTTTACAGTTGGAACTGCATCAGCATCAACTGGTTCACCCCTCCAAAAAACTTTATGCTTTATTGGGTTATTTGTATTTACTAAAATCTCAGCCATTTATCTGGGTCTGATTAGCCGTAGTATTCTTGTACTTCCTTTGGTGTGGCTAAACGGAAACCCTCCTCCTTGTCAAAAATTTCTTGAGCTTGCTTTTCCTTCATTGCTACGAATGGGTGTTCTTTTGTAAAAGTATGTCCCATAATATCATAACGGAAATTTTCTCTAGTCATTCTGACAAGTACGGTATCTTCCGCCAAATCCGCTTTTGGATCAAACTTAGCTATGACCTCATCAGAAATATCTTCCGACTCTTCTACATCTTTAAGTGTCTTATTGTAAACCGCCCATGTAACGCCTTCTTCTGCTAGCGCTGCAATAATATCACTCTTACTTTTTAATCCTTCTGCGTCTACCGCAAAATCTTCTGCTATCTTTTTTAGTTCAGCAACCTTCAATGTCTCAAATGACATATTATCTCCTTTTTCTAGGTATATTTATTATAGCATTGTTAAATTAAAATGAAAAGCCCCCAAAATTAATTGGGGGCCTTTCCGTGGTTAATTCTTATTAAGAAGCAACCTTAACGTTCTTTACTACGACCCAAGCATCAGCTTGTTCGATCTGGACGCCAACACGAGTATACATTGTGTACTCAATTGAGTCCTTACGTGGCCAGAAGAAACGGTAAACAGTTACGTCACGCTTGATACCAATAACAACGTTATTTGGGAATGTCAAGTGGATGTCACCGTGTGAACCAGCTGCTCCTGAGTAGTCACCAGATTGTGTTTCTGGAAGAAGTGGAACTTCAACAATTGGAATACCAAATGCATATGGAGCAACATAACCTGCTGGTCCACCGACTACTGGAACATCTCCACGGATAATACCTGAAGCGATATCCTGTGGGTTAACATTCTGAATGTTTTGTGATGTTGAGTATAGGTAATCCTGGATCAAGTTTGATCCTGAAAGGAAGCGAAGGTCTGTACGACGTTGCTTGTACTTACGTGGAAGTGCCTTAAGTGCTGAGTTAAATACTGCACGAGAAATTGCAGCTCCACCAGCATCTACGACACGACCATTTGTCTTTGCCTTCTTTACTACACCGTTAAATGCCTTGTAAAGTGCATCGTCTGTTAGAGATGTGTTTCCGTTAAGGAGAACATCTTCAATGTCATTACCTGCCTGTGTTGCCATCATGCGGGCGATGTGATCTTCTAGATCTGGACCTTCAATATTGTCTTCTAGAGACTCAGTTGAAAGTTCCCAATCTAGACGAAGCTTCTTTGTTGTGAGAGAGATCTTTGAGAAAGTTACAGCAGAGTTTGCCCCTGTATTGTCTCCTTCTGTTGCAAGCTTCATAAGCTTTTCGCCTACTCCGATGCGATCAATCTCTGTTGTGTCTGACTTCATACGAACTGTACGGGCGACCTTACCGATAACGGTAGCGTCGAACATGTAGTCCAGGAAGCGAGCAGACTGTTCTGGATTCAAAAGACCGCCATTGCCGTCTTCTGAAGCTCTGTGGATACCTGTTCCACCTGTTGTGGAAGCAAAAGTACCAGTAGCTGTTGTACCAGATGCGATTGTTTTTTCTAACAATTCATTGCTCATTATATTATTTCACCTACCTTAGTTAGTTGATTAAATCTTTTACGGAGCCGAGGAAAGAACCGCCCCATGTTGATTTTTGGATTTTTACTTCCTGTGACCCGCCAAGGTCAGAGGACTTCTTAATTGCAGTCTCGGATTCTACTGCATCGACACGCTTTTCTACGCCATCAATCGTGTTCTTGATTTCATTAACTGCTGCACTTAGCGCAGTGTGCTGTTCTGCCAACTCTGAAATTCTTGTATCAACGCTCTTGCTGAATGTTTCAACTGTATCTTTAATAGCTGAAACCTGTGCAGCATTTGCTTCTGATGCCTTGTTTAGAGTATCTGAGAAAAAGCCTTTAAGATCGCCTAGCATCTTTGCAAAATCAGGTTCATCAACCTCAACTTCTGATACATCGGCTGCTTTTTCCAGAGTTTCGGCAGAAGCGTCTGCTGCTGCATCTTCTGCAGGAGCCTCAGCTGGTGCTTCTTCAGCAACAACTGGTGTTTCTTCAACAACTGGAGTCTCTTCGACTACTGTGTTTTCTGTATTTTCTGACACTTCATTACCTCCTTCTGCGTTTGCCTGTTTTGCAATTGTTTGTGTATCAGGCAACGGTAATCTTGACTTCTTGAATGAAGCAAGAATTTTATCTATCTCTTTTGACTTATTAACATCTGACGATTCTACCCAACCGATTAGAGTTGCAGGCTTACCAGAAATTGGTGAGTCAAATGTTTTCTCTGTTGATAGGAATACAGAGTTACTATCTTCGCAATAAAAAATATTTTCTGCTGTTACTTCTGCCGCCATGCCCTTAAAAATTAACTGGCCATTCATCTTTGAAATTGAAAGAACATTACAGAGTTCGTTTGCTGGTGAATCAACAATTGAAAGTTCAACTAGATCGTATCCCTTAATGAAACGAACTGTTGTTCCATCTGCCTTATTAACTTCATTGTCTGATTCTGTAATTTTTCCGCCGATTGAAAATCCTGTTAGAGTTCCGTCAAGAACTTTCTCCCATGTATCTTGTGCGCCCTTAGATACATAAACATCTACATAGATACCATTATAAAAAGACTTTGAGATTGGATCGTAAAATGTTTCTGGCTTAAATGAAAGCATCTTGCCAACTGCAAGTGGTGTGTGCATCTCACGAATGTTTCCACGGAAACCTTCAAATGCTTTTAGGCTAGCTTCTGATGTTACGACATCGCCAGTCTGATCAACGTTATCAAGTGTTGCAAAACCAGATACAGTTCTCTTCTCACGATTAACCTTTGTGAAAGGAACTGCTAAGTGGATGTTTTCTCCATTGGACGACCAATGTGACTTTTCAATGTTCATATGGTTTATTTTATCTATTTGTAGATAAAAAGGCAAATAACTAGTTGAGCAGTATTACTCTACTGTTCTGCCATCCCCCTTTGCATTACGGCCTTCACCAGCATTATCTGTCTGGTTATTTTGTCTTTCTTGGGAACGGGCTCTGGTATTTCCAGCCTGAGACCTTACTTCCGCCGCTGCTTGGGGTTTTAATTCAATTACTTCATCTCCTCCATCTAGAGGAATCATACCCTTTCGAATACGAACTTCATTAGGAGTAATTACCTGCATTCTTAAATATCTTTCATCAATTTTAGACTGTGTGTCTTCGTCTGTGAGTGTCAATTCATTAAATTTAAGAGTCAAAGCATCTGTTTTTTCAGCAAATATTTGATTTAATTTCTTTTCTAAAATCATTTGTGCTGGACGGCAAACCTGTTCTTTAAATGTCTTATCTGCGTCACGAGCATTTGCAAGGCTGACGCCTTCTGGGACTCCAATTTTATTAATTGGAACTCTATGAGCCAAAAGGATCTCGTCTCTATTTGCCTGACGATATTTATTAAATGATGATTCCTGGGTGCCAGCCTCAATTGGTTCCATCTTAAATTCAACCTTTGAATCTGGAGTATCGGCAGGAAGTGGGACATATAGAGATCTATGGTTCTTACCCTTAAGCCCAACCTGGAAAAATTCAAGAAGCTTTCTTTCTGACTCTGGTGAGAGCTTCGCACCCTTTACTGTAATAATATAACGAGGAACAGCTTTATTCTCAAAATAATCTAGGTTGTATCGACCAGCAAATTCGTTTCCAGCCAAGGCATTCTGAGCTGCAATAATATCTGGAATACCGTAGTAGTTATTCATTGGAGTGTACTTCTTCAAATGAATAACTTCGTTTGGACGATCTTCCTGAGATGTAATTGGGCTTAGCGTTTCTGTATCTCCAAAGTTTCTAAAATACACAGCCTTGCCATATAGTAATTGAATAAAGCCATCACGAAGACGACGAACTCTCATTGTTTTTGCTGGGATATGTCCGATATATCCAATATTGCCCGATGTTGTTCGGCTAATTTCTATAAAGCCATTACCAGTTGCCTCTAAGTCTGTATAAACTTTTTTAAGAGTTTCTGTAAATGTATCTTCATCGTTTGTAGAATCCAGCCATGCGTTGAGATCTTGACGTAATTTGTTTAGCTTTCTACGTGCTCGCTCTAATTGCTTTTCATCTGTTATGGCATCAAACGCATCATTTGTCTTTTTTGTTTCTACGAAGTCATAGCCAAGGCCTACTACGTTAGAAACCTTAGCATTAATTGCTGCGTAGTTGTATGTTGAAATTTCATAAATTTGTGAAAGATATTCAAGATTGTATGGAGGTTGAATAAGATCAAACATCGCATATCCAGTGATAGCCTGTGCTAGCAGATTCTGCTGTGTTCCCGCTCCATCAACACCAGTAAATGCTTTATTTAAATCTCTTCCCATCTTACGACGAAATGCTGGGCTTAATCCTCTTACTTTTTGTAGGTCATCTTTTCCAATATCGAATGGGTCATTGCTTGAAGCTTCTTTTTTAAATGAGAACCAATCAGAAGAATTATTAATTCTGATTTCGTTTACCTGTTCTGTTTCTTCTTCAATGAATTCCATTTTTTATCTCCTTGGATTCCCTAATTTTTTCATCTCGTCTTTATAGTTTCCTACATCCAATGGGTCTGGGACTAGACCCCATTCAAGTCTTTGCTTTTGATGTTCGAATTCTTCATCGTCGATTTTCCTGCGTCCAGAAAGAAATACAGGCCTGCCTTCAGAAATACCGTATGAACGAACTTCACGAGCCAATGCATCAATACGTGATCTGTTTCCTTTAATTGAGGTAATTGAGAGGAAGTTTCCATCATCATCACCAATCCATCTTCCGTCTGGCATTTCCCAGACATAAATCCCAAGTCTGGTCTCTTCGTCCAAAACTTGAGTATTAATCTTATTGATATCCATAGGTTTTTATTTTACCATTCTTTACTGTTTAAGTCCAGCTTTTTGTCAACCCGTGTGACAAATTATTTGTTTTGAAGCACTACCCAGTCGTTATTATAGAAATTTACTGAGTTTTCTGTCAGTGTAATTGACGAATCATCGGCTATTGCTGCCGCTCTGCCTATATGCATATTATAATGGTTAAGAGCATTTGCTGAGTCAAAGGCGGTTGGGTAATAGGTTATATACTGGTATAGGCTTGAGGGGCCACCAGAACTAAGATAATTGAATCTCAACGGACCAGAAATAGGGTTTGTTGTAACAATTACAACATGGTAAAGCTCTTCTGCGGAGAATAGGCTACTTACATTTGTAGCTGATGTCTTATTGACTCCATTGACATATATTGCAGATATGTTTATCTTATCAATAGTCCCAGTATTTCCCCAAGATAGCTTTGATGCCGAGTAGTCTCCAGTTGCCCCACTAAATAAAATGCAATTTGCTGTCAAAGCCGACGGCGTAAAGAAAAATTCTAAGGTTCTTATTGGCTCAATAGTATTTATTCTAAATCCAGAGGCAACGCCAGTCCTTAACCCATTTTGATTATGACGGGAAAGAACTGGGTGATCAATTCTACCCATTGTAATTTCTTTAGATGTAGCACCAGATATATCAGCAATTGTATAAATATAATCTGCATTACTTGGGGAATATAAAACCTGATCTTTGTAGAAACATATAATTAAACTATAAAGCCTTGGTAGATATTTAGATGTATCTGATGAGGTAAATGTTATCTCAAGATAGAGGATTCTTTCTGAGCTAAACGACCCTAATTTGAATTGAGGTATTGATTTTCCGTTTGCACAGGTTTCCCATGTATTGTCATCTATAGAAGCTCTTATAGATACACCGTTATCGCCGTTCCACTCTATCTTAGACGAGTCTAAATCGAATCCAGCAGGTATTGCTATGGCATCTTTGATTACGACGGTCTTAGACCCCGTAGAAGCCGTTTTTTTCATTTCCAAATATTTTTCATCACCGTTGTATATCAAATCTTCAGTAAGGAAATATTCCCAAGACTTATTGGTTGGATATACAAAATTAAATTTCTTGCTTACGCTATCATCATATATTTCAAATAGGGTTCCATTTTCTGGATAAGATATTTGAAGTGGGGTGGTTGTACCAGAATAAAAATAATGCTCTTTAATTTTGTCATATCCCATTGCGTATCTATATACGGCTGGAGCGTCTACTATAAAAGAATCAGAAGAACTATTTGTTGGTCCTAATTTAAGTGTGATTGATTCATGAGTAAACTTATAATTAGTTAAAGATTTCTTACTTGCAAATTTACCATCTACATACAATGCCATTTCTGTTTTTGAATATACGGCAACAATATGATGCGATTGATTAATGTGCGGAAGTGTATAATCTAGTCTTTCATTTTCAAGCCTAAATACTACATTACCCTTTTCATAGAAAATACCTATTACAGCCGAAGTATCCGCAAAAATTACAGTTGAATTATTTGTTGTAATTTTAGGATATAGCCATACCTCTAGGGAAAATTCATTGTCTGATGAATTGATATCTGCAAACCCGCCGTCGGCGGTAGACCCATAGTAGTCTTTGGTTACAGGTAAGGTTATATATTTTGTATTAGTTATTAGGGATCCATTAGATCCGCCAGAAACTAGTGGAATTAATCCAGTGGTTATTCCACCAGAATATGTTCCATTGTTTCCACATCCTGAAATATCAGCAGCGGTAGTTCCAGAACTTTCATCCAATGGCCAAAAACCAATTGGATAGTCCTTGACTATCTTGAGCTGATATGACATATTTTATTCCGCTGATTCTGCTTCTAGTTGTAACTTGAAAGCTTCATATGCAGGATTTCCATCAACGGCTGGAAATGAAGTGAACTCATCATTTCCTCTATCTATAATGATATGATCTGTTGTGGTTCCGTCCATATTTTCAGTTGTTATTGTTTGATAGTTTAGCATTATTTCCTCCTATAGTTCTGCGTTTAATCCGATGAATCCGCTAAGGCCACTTGCATTTGTCAATACACCATAAGTTTGACCAGTAGTTAGTCCTGATGTAGTACAATTTAATAAAGTTTTATCATTTCCAACAGAATTAGATTGTAAAGTTATATTTGTTATAGCAGTCAGTCCAGCCCCTTGCCAAATATTTACATTTGCAAAATCTACGGACGTAGGCTCTCTTCTCATTGTTACTGGGTAGTGCATAATTGGATATAGTATTGTTGAGCTGCCTGCTATTCCAATTGCTATTGGTACTGCTGCCCCGTTTGTTGAATTTGAAGTTTGTCTAAAATAATATCTTTGGCAAGCGGCAAGTTCGCCCTGAATAGTTCCTGCTGATCTTGAAAAATGTGTAGCTATGGAACCAACTTCAAGCTGTACTCCAGTAATTTCATAATAATCATTTGCTGCTGCAGTTCCTGTTGTTGATCCATAAAAAACAACTGCAAGTTGTGTAGATGCTGAAGAAATTGTACCAGTACAAGTAAATCTTTGCCAAGATGTTGTTAGCGTTGCAGTTGTTGCTGCTGCAGTAGATCTTGATCCGCCTTCAATTGTTGGCAATCCTACATCTGTTGTAGTATTCTGCCATACTTGTGCTTGTAAAGCGCTTGCCGTATCTGAATAATCTGCACCTTTTCTAGCATAAAAAGAAAGTGTAACTGTTTTTCCTGCTAATAATATAGAATTTGCAGTTTCTATAGGTTGACCAAAAAAATTTAATCCAGCTGTATTTCCTGCTGGTCTTTGAAACCTTGCACAATACTGTATTCCAGTTAATCCAGACAATTGTCTGCTTAAAACAATTGATCCAGATGGAGATGTATTCCAAACGTTCCATCTGTCTGCAGAATAGTTGTTTCCTCCAGAAATAGTATTTCCAACTGTTGGATTTGAGCTTCTTTGATAAATATCAAATGCACCATTTATAACAAAATTTTTTCCAGCATAATATTGTGCTCCATATGGCTGCCATGCTAATCCTGTTGAAGTTGTAGAATCAGAAACTAATACTGTTCCGTCCGCCCCTTTTGCTAAACGTGCAGGCACGTTGTCGGCGGTGGCAGTAAGAATATCCCCCTTAGCATCTACTAATGTATTAGGGATATAATCATGTGTATGTGCACCTACGCCAATTGGAACCCATGTATCTGTTTCTGTATCATATACATAAGCTGGTCTTGGTGTATTTCCGAGTGATGGCATTTATTCTCCTTTATAATTCCGCATCAGCAGACCAATCTCCATAAACTAAATATGAATTATTTAATGTAAAACTTGCAGACTTATTTAGTGTAACATAAAATCCTTTTTGATCGGTACTTACTGATGTTGAGGTTGCATCAATATCTGCCCCATTATAGTAAGTCCATGAATTATTAATTGCTCCACCTGATGTTCTATAAAGAACAACTGAAGGCGTAACCCTTTTTCTAACTTTGTAAAATCCATTTGCTCTTATGCTTCCAGTTGCAAGGGCAGTAGCGACTGATTGAAAACTTCCTCCACTACCAGATCCATTTGCTGGGAAAAACCCATCATTATAAGATGTTTCATAATATCTCTGACATGCTGCTAATTCTTCTTGAATTGTAGAGCCTGCTGTAGAAAATGTAGTGGCTATAGAACCCTCTTCTATTTTAACTTGAGAAATATATGCTCCATCTCCTACTGATTCTGCTACCCCATTATTTTTATAATAAACAAAAAGTATGCCTAGTGTTCCTGTTGAGGTTAAAGTTGCTGCAGAAGGAACTGTAAATGTAGCAGTAACCTTTGTAAATCCACTGGTATTAATTGCTGAAGCATTTCCTGCAATATATGTTGTTCCAGCATGAGCCTTTCCACCAGATGTGCTATAGTATCCAGCAATATTATATCTGTCAATTGCACCAATTGCTTTTACCTGTGCGCTAATTGTAATTACTTTACCAGCGAGGGCCATTGCATCTTGGTTTTCAAATGTATACAGTAGGTTCATTCTTCCA
>Ga0214921_10004872_pt1 | contig 19390 bp, 16 predicted proteins | sample LL1505_MetaG_FD_177992 | JGI IMG/M metagenome (GOLD analysis project Ga0214921, IMG submission 177992) | Freshwater microbial communities from Lake Lanier, Atlanta, Georgia, United States - LL-1505 | ecosystem: Environmental > Aquatic > Freshwater > Lake | place: USA: Georgia | collected... | reverse complement strand
CGGCGTGGGATTTCCAAGGTTGATCGGTTGATAGATACCGCTTGTAAAGAAAAGGCTGGACAATCCTTCTATCAAGTCAGTCACAAAACAAAAGCTACGAGTCTGACTACCATCACCATAAACAGTTATCGGTTCATTTCGAAGTGCTTGAACTATGAAGTTAGTAACGACTCTTCCATCATTAAGAGCCATTCTGGGTCCGAATGTATTAAAAATGCGAGCGACCCTGATATCAACATTGTGTTGTCGGTGATAATCAAAAAACAACGTCTCAGCTGCTCGCTTACCTTCGTCATAACAAGCTCTGATGCCGATTGGATTCACTCGACCCCAATATTCTTCTGGCTGCGGATGCACTTCTGGATCTCCATAAATCTCAGAAGTAGAAGCCTGCAAAACCCTTGCCCTGACTCGTTTCGCTAACCCAAGAATATTGATAGCGCCATGAACGTTTGACTTGAGGGTTTGAACAGGATCATTTTGATAATGAATTGGGCTTGCCGGACAGGCTAAATTAAAGATTCCGTCAACTTCCAGATAAAGTGGAATTGTTACATCATGACGGATAGATTCAAAGTTTGGGTTATTTCGCAAGTGGCTTATGTTTTTTGTGCTACCTGTATAGAAGTTGTCGACTGAAACAACTTCATGACCCAGTCCCAAGAGATGATCGCATAGGTGGGATCCCAAAAAGCCGGCTCCACCAGTAACTAAAATCCTCATGTTCTTATCCTAATGTAGTATCCAAAACTTTCGCGAAAGGCCTTTGGACTAGTGGCTGTGTCAGGTAACTACTAGTCGATTTAGATGGCAGATACTGAAAAACTTGCTTTTGGTTCGAATTGAATTTATGAATATTTATGACAAAACCCTGCTTGCCCCAAGGATAGATGAATTTGAGGTAGCCGCTCAGAAGATCTTCCCCGCTTTTTTATTGGAACTTTCACTAACTCATCGGCAACTGAGGAGCTTATTTCCAAGGCGCGACGTTCTTCCATAATTCTTCCAGCCGTTCGTGATCACGCTTTGTATCCATGCATTGCCAAAAACCTTCATGGCGGTAAGCCATCAGTTCACCTAAACGAGCCACTTCTTCAAGAGGCTGTAATTCCATCATGGTGTCTTTTCCGCTAAGTAGATCAAAAAACCCTGGCTCGATCACAAAGTATCCACCATTTATCCAACTTAAATTCATTTGAGATTTTTCACGAAAATCTGAGACTTTGTCTCCATCAAGAGTCAATTCTCCGAATCTTGATGGAGGATGGACGGCAGTAATTGTCACAAGCTTCCCATGACTCTTATGAAATGCAAGTAATGCACTGATATCTATATCTGCAACACCGTCACCATATGTGAGCATGAAAGTTTCATTACCAACATATTCTTGCATCTGATGTACGCGTCCTGCGGTCAATGTATCCACACCCGTGTCTATAAGTGAAACATTCCATTTTTCAGTCTTGAAATCCTCAAAAGACACTACCCCTGAATCGAGTGCGACTTGGAAATTAGAATTTAGGGCACGGTAATTCAGGAAATACTCCTTAATGACCTCAGCTTTATATCCCAGAGCAACTAGAAATTCGTTGTGCCCAAATTTCGCATAAGTACTCATGATGTGCCAAATCATTGGTTTACCCCCGATAGGAATCATGGGTTTAGGGATTACAGAAGTAAACTCGGTTAACCGAGTCCCTAAGCCTCCCGCCAAGATGATTACTTTCATTTATAGTTTCCTCTCAGTTGAATGCTTCAGACGAATGTAGCAAATCAGAAGATCTCAAACATTATGAGAAGTATTCCTCAATCTGTGCAATAGTCATGGCATATGGATCGGCACCTAGTGAAACTTCTTGGTACCAATCCATAGTTTTAGCTATGCATAAATCTATGTTCCACTTAGGACGCCACAAGAGCAATTCCGCAGCCTTCTGAGAATCCAATCGAAGATAGGATGCTTCGTGCGGTGACTCATAAGCAGTTAACTGGCTTATGGATCCGCTTCCATAGATCGCTATGCAATTCTCAATGAGCTCCTTCACTGAAATCTCTTCCTTAAGATTTGGGCCAAAATTCCAGGACCCACTAAAGTCCTTAGGATGGTACTTTAATTGGATAGCTAGTTTTAGATAACCATGTAGAGGCTCAAGTACATGTTGCCAAGGCCTTTGCGCCTGAGGATTCCTAAGCTCAATAGGTTTTTTACCCTCTACTGCTCGGATGAAGTCGGGCACCACTCTATCTAAACTCCAGTCACCACCTCCTATGACATTACCAGCGCGCACAGAGGCAGCTCCCATTTTCCCCTCTAATGAAATATAGGAGTCCAGATATGAGTGGAAGAGTATTTCCGCCGCAGCTTTCGAAGCGCTGTAAGGGTCATGACCGCCCAACTTATCAGATTCATTAAATGGCCTTGTCTTTCCGGTATTTTCGTAGCACTTATCTGAAGTAACAAATATTAGTGATTTCACCGAATTGGAATGTCTAACGGATTCGAGGACATTCATTGATCCAACAAAATTTGTTGTGAATGTTTCAATTGGATTGATGTATGAAGGTCGGACGAGCGCTTGTGCTGCCAGGTGAAAGACAAATTCAGGCTTGAAATTTTCAATAGCAGACGTTAGTTGATGATGGTCTCGAATATCTCCAAAAATAGAAGTAACCTTTTCGCCCAATTTAAGGGATTCAAAAAGTTTGGCATTGGTATCGGGTTCTAGGCTAAATCCCAACACATTAGCCCCAGCGTTATGCAGTATTGCTGTTAGCCAGGAGCCCTTAAATCCTGTATGCCCAGTGATAAAGACATTTTTTCCAGTGAACTCACTCAACATTCATTTCACCGTTTTTCTAACATTGATTCATATAGTGCCAAGTAGTTATCCAATGTTAGTTCAGATGTATAGTTATTCAAGTACCGTAATCTACCTTTCTCACCCATGCTATTTCTTAATGCATGGTCTGAGGCAAGCTTGAGAATGGCATCAGCCAATTGTCGCATCGAGGTTCTCTCCACCAGAATTCCGGTTTGACCATCGATTACCTGGTCTGTCGCACCCGATACTTTAGTTGAAATCACTGCTTTTGATAGCGACATAGCCTCGGAAATGACGTTTGGAAAATCTTCATCTTGAATAGATGGATAAATCAATGCATCGACGAGTGTCATGAAGTTGAATATTTGAGTTTCGACGCCAACGAAGCGAACTAAATTCTCTAAGCCGTTTTCAAGGACGTATTGTTTCAACTTTGGGAGAATCCCGCCATCGCCTTCGATAAGAATAATAAACGGTGGCATTTCTTTTGAATCAATCTCAAGAAGGGACTGCAGTAAGTGTATGTGACCCTTTCGAGGCTCCATTACACCGACTATTCCAAAAATAGTTCCTTGAAAAGATTCTAGCCCAAGCCTAACCCTTGTTTCAATCAAGGTCTCAGAAGTCTCTCGCACAGAAATTCCATTTGGAAAACTTCGGAGCTGGTTGTCATTGAGGTTTAAAACTTTCTTCAATCGAGTTATGGCTATCGTTGAGCCTGTAACAAAGTAATTGACATTCTTGGCCACGAATTTATCGAGAGGTAAATCTATCCAACGATATGGGTGGCTGTAGCTTGCCGCCATATTGTTAACCACAAAGACAATGTGTTTAATCCCGGCAAATTTTGCAGCAAGGACTGAAACTCTGCAAGAAAGCGCTCCTGGATACCCGCCATTATTGATGTGCAAGATGTCCGGAGATATTGCCTTGAAGAGAGTTTGGAGCTGGATAAAATCTACAATAACAATAGGAATATATTCGATTAAGTATCGAATGTAGTCGATAAACTTCACAAAATTTGATCTACTCTCGGAGTTCATCTTTTTATAAATTGAAAATATTGGAAATCTGAGAGGATAGGTTTTAACTTGTTCAGTAAGTCGCGCGCTTAGGCCCTCACGATAAACCTCGGAATCCCTGAAACTAAAAGTCATTTCATGTTTATCAGCCATCTTTTTTGAATTTAAAAAATTTGCGATCATATTTTCGCAACCGCCAAAGTAACTGAGGTCTGAGTGAAAATGAATCTTCGTCATCGTGATTCCGTCTCCAGTAATTTATTTAAACCAGCCTTCAAACTATATTTGGGAAACCAATTCGAAGGTGGCTTGTAGTGATAATTATGTGTTGAGTAATCATCAACGGCCACAAAATCTTTCTCCCACTCAACGCAAATTTCCTCATTCATCGACTCCTCGACCAACTGGACTAGTTTCCTTAAGGTGATGACTTCCGAATTTGCGATTTCTAGATTTCTGTCCTCAGTATGCATCTTTAGGGACATGATAATTCCATCTACTACATCAGGTATGTAGAGCAGATTTAAATATTTATTGGGATCAGTCATTCTTAGCGGGAATTGATCCCCTCTTTTGGCAATTAAGAGGTCAACAATTTTTCCACGATAATCGTGGGGACCAAAATTATCATATAGGTACAAACTAGTAGCTGATAACCCTTCGTGCTCAATCAAAGAGTCTAGGAGACTTTCAAAAGTTTGCTTGGTTTGAGTATAGAAGTTTTTAACTGTGGAAACTTTCGGTTGATTCAATTGCCAATACGTGGCTAAGTTATAGAATTTGGCATTTACACTTAAGGCAGCTAAAGCCAAGTGCGTAGAATAGGAAATGTTCATTGCAACTAACTTGCTTAATTCTTCTGGGTTTCGTCCGTTAGACCAAACTCCTGCTGCATGGACTATCGAGTGAGGTCTGAAATCATTGCAGGCAGCAGCTAAATCTTTTTCGGAAGATTCAGAATTGATAACGTATGATTGAACACCTAGGCTAGAAAAGTAAGGCGTTTGGGCAGAATTCCTGATGAGCACCGCGAAGTCGGAACCAGTTTTATATAATGCGTCACAGAGATTTTTTCCTATGTAACCTGTTGCACCAGAAACTAGCACCCTCATATGTTCATCTACCAAAGAGCCCAGTTTTGGAGAAAAAAATCGCGCTAACCAAGTCCCAGTTTAATCCAAGCGGATTAATGTAAAAAGGCTTGGGTTGAGAGAATGAAACATTGTGTTCCATCTTCATCATCACTTCCTTATTCATCAATTGGAACTCACAAATTCCTTTACCGAAGCGATGACATAATCGATCATTTCCGATGTAAGACCTGGGTATACCCCTAACCAGAATCCGTTACGCATAATTTGATCGGCGTTTTCTAAATCCCCAACTACTCTGTGCTTAATGTTCATGTATCCGGGCTGCTTTAGAATGTTTCCAGCAAAGAGAAGTCTCGTGCCAATCTTTCTCGAGTCTAGAAAACGCAGCAACTCAGTTCTATCGAGTGATGATGACTTTTTGATTGTAACGGGAAACCCAAACCAGGATGGGTCAGAATTTTCAGTGGCAACTGGCATTATAAAGTCAGGTATTTCACAAAGTCCCTCATAAAGTCGATTAAAATTTACTTTACGAGCTTCAACAAATTCGTCAATTCGATCTAGTTGACTCTCTCCCAATGCAGCCTGCATGTCAGTGGCCTTTAAGTTGTAACCAATGTGGCTATAGATGTATTTATGATCGTATCCGCGGGGTAAACCACCCAATTGCCAATCAAATCTTTTCTGACATGTATTGTCATGTCCTGTTTCACAGTAACAATCCCGACCCCAATCACGAAAAGATTCAATTAACTTTTTGACGAGTGGAGAATTGGTCAGGACCGCTCCACCTTCGCCAGTTGTAATATGATGCGCAGGATAGAAACTGAGAGTTGAGGTGTCTCCAAATTGTCCAGTTCGTTGCGAAGAATATGTCGAGCCTAGTGCGTCGCAATTGTCTTCAACTAACCATAGATCTTTTTCTTCACAGAGCTTCTTTATGAACTTAATATTAAATGGGTTACCCAGTGTATGAGCCATCATGATTGCTTTTGTCTTTGGTGTTATCGCTGAAAGAATAGCTTCTTCCTTAGCGTCCATTGTAGATAAATTCACATCAACAAAAACTGGTAGTAATCCATTTTGAATGATCGGGTTCACTGTAGTCGGGAAGCCCAGTGCAGGGGTAATCACTTCATCACCGGGCAACAATCGCTTCTTTCCCAATCGAGGGCTAGTAAGGGCCGTTAGAGCCAACAAATTGGCACTTGATCCGCTGTTAACAAATGTTGCACTTCTGACTCCAATGTAATTAGCCAGATTCCTCTGAAACCTGTCCGTATAGTCACCGGATGTCAGCCAACCCTCCAAGGATGAGTCAACTAATGCAGAGATGTCACGATCCGAAAGACTCTTCCCGGAGACTGGGACGGCTGACTCGCCAGGAATAAATGGGGTAACTTTTGACCTGGAGCGCCAATACTTTCGTGTCAAATCCAAGATTTCTTCACGTTCTGAATCATGGCTGTTTGTCATCAAAAAGTTTCCTCTGCTATTTTTTAAATACCCTAATGACTTAACGATAACTTATATCTCACCAAATTGTCCCGTAACGGCCGCGAAAACCTCCACTTAACCCCAAAAAGGGATCATTCCCACTACGAAGACCATTTAGAAACTAGACTTTCGGAATAGTAAATTTGAAATCAACAGTTCATCTAAATACACTCATTGCAAAAGACAACACTCCAGGAGAGTCTGCGTAATCAAATTATGAAAAATGAATCATGCCTCCTAATCCCTACGGGTGAAAAATCGACATGGAAATTTGATCGGCCAGTAATCTTTTTAGGGGAGTGGTGCTTAAGATATGAGGATAGAAAAATCTGGAGCGCCATGGACTTCAAGGTGAATCCAAGTTATGGCAACGATCAAAAGACGAAAGATCTTGACGCAATTAAGTCTGAGAGAATTTTTGTTGAGATATTTCCTAAGCTCTGCTCGACCCTAAATGTTTTTCATGGCGTTGATTACAGTGATAGGTTTTGGAGAATTTTACTTGGATCTTGGTTTAAGCACTTTATTGACGTAGTTATTAATCGCGTGGAGACTTTGCAAGAGTGCTTAAAGATTTATCCGATAAATGAAATAGCAAGTTTTTCGGAGTCTCACATATCGTTGGCATCACAAAACTCGCACTCAGCTGCATTTCTATATAGCGATGATCGTTGGAATCATCAACTCACCATGTTGCTACTTGACAAAATGCCTGAATTCAAATTAGAGAGAATCCCCATTCGGGAAATAGACAATTTAGCAACACTAAAATCATTCTCTAAAACCCCCAAGAATTTTAAAGTGAGATTAAATCACTTGATATTTTCAATGTATGGAAGAGCTACATCAAAATTCATGAGAGATAACGAATCTTTGGTAATTAGCTCATTTCTCTCTTTAAAATCTGAGATTCTCCTTCAGGCGCTTTTAGGGCAAATCCCAAAAATACGTGTTGGTGAAATGTTTTGTCCCGAAACAAAAGTTAATTCAGATCTTAGATTAAGACTTAGCAGAGAAACTAAACATTGGGGATCCAACTTTTTTGAATCGTTAATCTCAGAACTTCTTTTTGAGACGATCCCAATCTGTTACTTAGAAGCCTTTAATGAACTTAAGTTAAGCGCAGACCAGAGGTTCTTCCCTTCCTCACCGAAGTTTATTTTTACAAGCAACAGTTTTGAGTATGATGAAGCGTTTAAATACTACTCAGCAAGCAAGTCAGAAAGTGGTTCCAAGATCGTTCATGGGCAACACGGAAACAACTATGGGACCCATCGATATATGAATCCTTCAAACGAAGAAATTGTTTGTGACAAGTTTTTGACCTGGGGATGGAAAGGCAACTTAGCGCAACATACCCCCGCTTTTGTTTTAAGAAACTCAGGCAAATCGCACCCACGCAGCAAGAAACAAGGTAAATTGTTGTTAATTGAAACTGTTGAGCCTATTCGATTTGAAACTTGGGACACAACTAGTCAATACAAGATGTACCTTGAAGATCAAAAGAAATTTGTTAAGTTGTTAGACAATGAACCAAAATCTCAACTTCTAGTTCGACTAGCTAGTGGCTCCCAATGGACGAAGAATTCTGAAGATATTCAATGGAAAGATTTTGATTCTGAAATTACATTAGATGATGGTTTCACGAACATTAGAAGTTTAATTCAGAGAAGTAGTCTGATCATCCACAGTTATGACTCAACAGGTCTATTGGAGACATTGTCATGGAATTTACCGACCATTGCCTTCTGGCAAAATGGTCTTGAACATCTTCGTGATGAAGTTGTTCAAGACTTTCAGGCATTGCATGACGTAGGAATAGTTTATTTTTCTGCGACTGAAGCAGCCCAGAAAGTTAATGAAATTTGGGGAGATATTGACGGGTGGTGGAATGACCACAAGATACAGAATGCAAGAAAGCTTTTTTGCAACAAATATGCAGTTCTCAACGACGCCCCTTTGAGAAAACTCAGAAGATTATTGCGTGAGGATTTAAGCTAACAATTGGTTCAAGTCTTTCTCTGCACATTTAAATCTCAAATTACTTCGGAGTTATGCCTCTTAAGATAAAATTCATTAGTAGCATGATTGCCGACTTGATCACGTATTCAACTCTACCAAATCTTAAAACAAACAGTAGATCCTTTGTGCACTCTCTAAATTGCTTATTGTTGTACTTATTTCGAGCGATTTGATAAATATACAAGCTTTCATACCGCCGTAACTGATCACTGTTAAGCTCTTTAAGGTGTCCCTCTAAAGCATTCGACAGGTAGGTAAAATTATTGATTTTCCCAATGTTTCCATCGTGGAGCCTATATGCCCCAAGAACCCTATGGATATGTGTGAATCGTTCGGTTACTTGTGCGATTCTTAACCATGTGTCGTAGTCTTCAACAGCAAAGAAAGTAGGCGATTCATTCATTCCACCTACTTTGGCAAATGTTGATTTGCGTAGGGTTACAGATGATAAGGCAATATCATTTCCGTTTTGTAGGAGATCAAAGAATATTGGGCTCTTAAGCTTTCTACTTTTGGTTTTCTTTTTTGATTTTTCATCATCTTCCCCGGAAACAATTTGAAGATCATGATAGATTAAATCTGGCTGGCTTTGTATTGCTTTAAATACCATGCTTAATTTTTCTGGGAACCACCAATCATCTGAGTCCAAGAATGCTATCCACTCACCTTTAGAATGTAGAACTCCGAAATTCCGTGAGGCAGCCACAGACCCGGTTCTCGGAAGTTGAAGCATTGAAATTCGATGATCAGCAAAAGATTCCACAACTTCTTTCGTGTCATCGTCTGAGAAGTTATCTACGATTATAAGTTCCCAGTTTTGATAGGTTTGATCAAGGACCGATTGAATTGCTATTGGAATGAGATCGGCCCGGTTATAGGTCGGGATAACGATAGAAATGAATGGAGTAAGAGAGGTGTCCATAATAATTAAATTTGAGCGCGTTCGTTTCGCATTGTGCCACTGTACCAGCCCTCAATGGAGTCCTTAGGTAATCAATCCCAAGAAGCAGCCCTCCGTTCACTCATTTGTCCAATTTCTGGCTTACAATAATGAATTATAGGGAAATGCATTAACCCAATTTTGTTGCGAGTAGATGAGAGTCGTCAATGGGCTTGTTCGCCAGGAAAACTCAATGCGTACTGCAATCTCGTTTGGCAAGAATTTCCTTTGTATTTCTGTTTTCTCATGTTTTGCTGATTGTTGTGCTGGGTTCAATTACAGCCTTTGCCCCTGATGAATCGGGATATGCTGCGATATTCGACAGGTTGTACAGCTCAGACTTTACGTTTGGTGGACAAGGTGGCTGGGGAATCGGAAATGTCTTTTTTTTAAGAATTATTTATTTACCAGCAAAGTTATTTAGTATTTTGGGGTGCTCTAATCTAATTAGCATTAGATTACTTTCACTCTTTTGCTCATACATAGCGATATGTTTACTTATCAAGCGGAATAGTGACCACGTCCTATTGGGAAGAAATTCTTTGTGGTGGGTGACTCTGGCGTTTTTTACACCAAGCATTTTCCTGTGGACCAGTTTGGGACTGCGAGAGAGCTTCATATTTCTGTGGTTGGTAACTCTTTTCCATTTTACTTCCGAGGCTCTTAAACAACCTAATTGGAGTAATGCCTCGATACTCATATTTTCAAGTGCGGCGTTGTATCTAACAAAGGATTACTTATATGTTTTTGTCCTTGTTTCGTACTTGGTTACAATTTTTCTTTTTTGGATTAAATCAAAAAGGCTGGAGAAAAGCCATATAATTTTGATTAGTCTTATTGTTCTACCATTGATTATTTTCCCAGCCAAAACTATGGGGATATTGAAATCTGGTGTAAATTTTATCTCCTTCAAAATTGTTGCACCCAACGAAACCGGGAACGAAACCGGGAACGAAACCGGGAACGAAACCGGGAACGAAACCGGGAACGAAACCGGGAACGAAACCGGGAACGAAACCGGGAACGAAACCGGGAATAAGCCAATAGCAACAGGTGGATTCACCCTACATGCATTAGTTAATCAATTAGATAGCAACAATCTTCTAACCCGAATCACAAAGCAAACCGGAATAAAAAAATTTCTTGAAGACCGAGAAGCGAAATCTTACTTATCGTCTAACTCGAAGGGATACCAAGAGGTTGCAAGTCAGTTGAGGGCACCCACGGCAAATTTTGGTGATCCTCTCTCGATCGTTAAAGGTTCAGCTCACTTCCTATTCGTGCCTATCCCCTTTATTGATAATGGAAGCTTCTTCTTGAATGTTCAATCGTATGAATCGCCAATCTGGTACTTGTTCTATGTACTCTTGTTAATTGTCGTTTTTCGTCTAATTAGGGGCTCAATCAAACCAGACTTCACGACTATCGTGAGCACTGCCTTCACACTGATTTTCATCGTTGCATCTTCGTTAGTTGAGGTTAACGATGGCACTTCGGTTAGACACCGAGCAGTTCTTTTGATTGGCATTTTAGTTGTTATTGTCAATCAGCGTAAAGGTAAGCCAAAAGTGGTTACTCGAATAATCAGCAGAGGCTGAACCATGATTCCGCTAGAATTACTACCATGCAGAAAGTAGCAGTAACTGGAGGTGCGGGCTTTATTGGCTCGAATCTAAGTCGACGCTTGATATCAGAAGGATATGAAGTCATTGTTTTAGATGATTTGTCTACTGGACTAATGTCAAATGTCGACATCGTAAAATCTGATTTTTACCAAGTATCTATAGTTGATTCTAAAGCGGTTCATAGGGTGCTTAGCGATTGTGAAACAATTTTCCATTTAGCGGCGCGAGGTTCAGTTCCACGTTCAATTAAGAATCCGATTGCTACGCATGAAGTTAATGCGACTGGAACGCTCAATGTTTTAGAGGCTGCACGGGCAAATGGGTCCCACGTAATCTTCTCATCTTCTTCATCGGTGTATGGGCGTAATATGCAGTTACCAAAAGATGAGTCAATGTGGCTTGGCCCAATGACACCATATGCCGCGAGCAAGTTATCGGCCGAAGCGTATGTTCAGTCATATGCGACAGCTTTTGGTGTTCCAACCACAATCCTTCGATTCTTCAATGTCTTTGGCCCACGACAACGCCCCGACCACGAATATGCAGCAGTTTTGCCTAAATGGATTTGGCTTGCAATGCAAGGTTCGCCTATTGAAGTGTTTGGCGATGGCACCGCATCCCGTGACTTCACTTACGTGGATACGGTGATAGACATTGCAATGACTGCAATGAAGGAGAGGGTTGTAACTGAAGGTGCTATGAACTTGGCGTACGGTAACCGAATATTCCTTAACGAAACTATTCAGATGTTAAAAAAGCACTTTCCTGATCTGCGGGTTAACTATAAACCTGAGCGCTTAGGTGATGTCAAAGAATCCCAGAATTTACCAGTATTACTTAAGGAATTGTTTCCGAAAATTCAACCCAAGCCTTTTGAAAGTGCATTAACGGAAACTGTTAACTGGCTTAAAGAGTTTGGCGAGAGTGTTGCCAACGGCCCTGCGACTGTAGATTAAATTTCAGGGTATGTGCGGAATAGCTGGAGGTGTTGGCCCTTGTGCGCCAGGGAGACTATTACTCGAATCCCAGCTGAATTCTCTTGAACATCGTGGCCCAGATGACAAGGGGTTCTACGTAAGTCAGGGAATGAGCCTTGGAATGTGTCGCTTAGCAATAGTCGAAATTGCGGCGGGAAAACAGCCTGTCTCGAACCAAAATGAAGATATCCATATTGTTTGGAATGGTGAAATCTATAACTACCGACAGCTTCGTGCCGAGCTTGAAGGACGAGGAGTTTATTGCCGCGATTCAAGTGAGTCAGAAGTGCTGATCAATCTCTATCTTGAGCATGGTTTGGAATTCATCAAGAAACTAAATGGAATGTTTGCTATAGCAATTCATGACGCAAGAGATAATTCACTTCACCTTATTCGGGACCGGATGGGCAAGAAGCCTTTATGGATCTCTCAATTGAAAGATGGAACCTTATTCTTTGCATCAGAGGTTCGTGCACTTATGTTGGCGCGTCCAGATAGAACTCTTCGCTCTGAAATGATTTCAGAGGTGATGCAGTACGGTTACGTTAACGCACCCAACTCTGCCTTTAACGAAATCCAGCAAGTTCCGCCAGCGTCGGTAACAAGTTGGCGAGATGGCAAGACAAATACCATTACATATTGGGCACTAGACTTTGATACAAAAATCAAAATTCCATACGAGGAAGCACTCGAAACTACTAAGGAGTTAATTGAGGCGGCGGTGTCTCGCCGCTTAACCTCTGAGCGTCCGCTTGGGTCGTTCCTAAGCGGAGGCTATGACTCAACTATAATTACCGCTTATATGGCCAAGTTAATGGGTCAGAAGGTTCAGACGTATTCAATTGGATTTCAAAGTGCCCAATTCAACGAAGCCCACCATGCACGTAAAGTAGCTAACTTTTTAGGGACAAGCCATCACGAAGAGATTTTAAGCCCTGATCCAGCATTAGTTGTCGAGAAGATTTCTCAAGTTTTAGATCAACCCTTTGCCGACTCATCGATAGTTCCTACTTATTTATTGGCAAAATTTGCTCGAGAAGATTTAGTTGTTGCCCTGAGTGGTGACGGAGGTGATGAGGTTTTTGGTGGCTATGACCGCTACTTAGCTACACCAATTCTTCAAACCCTTAATCCAGTTCTTGGTGTTACCAAATTTGCAAGCAAAATTATTGATAAGAGCCCCCTTGGCAAAAAGAGGAAGTTGTCTCGTGCTGGGACACAATTAAAGGCCATGCCATCCATGGCCGAACGCTATTTCTCCATCCAATCATTAACTCAAAGGGAGGTTTTGCAGAACTTGCTTTGTAGTGGAATATACACAGATTCGATTGCAATTGACTTTTGTGATCATTTCAATCAAGGCATGAAATTTTCTAAATTGGATCAATTGGTACGCTCTGATTTAGCCTACTATTTACCTGGAGATATTCTCACTAAAGTTGATATAGCCACAATGGCAAACAGCTTAGAACTTAGGTCTCCAATGCTTGATGTTAACGTAGTCGAGTGGGGGATATCCTTGCCTGACAAATATAGGATAAAAGGTTTCGAAACCAAACACATTCTCAAAGATGTTGCCCGTTCGCTCGTGCCTGCAGAGCTAATTGATAGACCTAAAATGGGTTTTGGCATCCCACGAGCTGAATGGTTGCGTACCGGAATGAAGGAAATGCTTATTGATACTCTCACCGATAACACCGCATCACAACGAGGTTGGTTTAATCCAATTGAGGTAAAAAAGACAATCGATATTCATATGTCGGGCGAAGATAAGGACAGCCAACTGTGGCCGATGTTGATGTTGGAGCTTTGGGCTAGGAGTTGGCTTGATTAGCTAGTAGATCCTTGTACAACTTTTCGTGATCGCGGACTAATCGCTTAACCCCAAAATTAGAAAGTGTGAACTCCTGTGCTGCCGAGCCTAATTCCTCACGCAACCCATTGTCTTTGGCTAATTTCTCGATTGCATCAGCAATTTCGCCGACCCCCACCTTTGAAATAATGCCAGTAACGCCGTCAAGCACAACTTCCGGTACGGAACCAACTTTGGTTGCTACAACTGGCAAGCCAGCCATCCCAGCTTGGATCAGACTCAAAGGTGTTCCTTCATTATCACTCGTTAAAATAAGCAGATCTGCCGCTGCTAACAGACTTTCTATATTGCTCTGCCATCCTAAGATGGTCACCGGTAAATCATCACGAATAATTCTTTGGCGACACATTTCCAAAAGTTCACCATCTCCAGCGATAAAAAAATCTACATTGATGCCACGCTTCTTAATCTCACCGACTACCTCTAGAAATCTATCAGGGCGCTTTATTCGTGTAACTCGACCAATGAAGGCACAGTGCAAACTATTTTTAGGCAACCCATAAAACTCCTGAGACTCGCTTCTACTTGGCAATTTACCAATCTCTAAACCGGGAGGCATTATGTTGAACTTCTTAGGTTTGCCAACCCCGACAGCAAGTAAATCCTGACGCACCTTATTTCCGACAGCTAATAATTGGTGTGTGAATGTTGCCAAGAATTTTTCAGCAACGATAACTAACCATCTCTTAAACCGGCCAAAATATCCATTGAGCAAGTGACCATGAAAAGTGTGCACACGGATTGAAGGATGTAGGGAAATCAAAGATGCTATTCGACCTAAGAACCCTGCCTTTGCAGTATGTGTATGAATGATCTGTGGTTTGAAATCACGAATCTCTTTGACTAAAGTAATAAACGCCCTTAAGTCTGAAGCTAAACTTACCCGTCTTCCAAAGCCGACTATGCGAATCGCTGTGACATCGTTAGCGGTTGATTCTAAGTAATCAGCCTCGTCAGATGCGCAAAAGCCTGTGTACAGACGATGGTCGAACTCGCTTGCGTTCAACCCCCGCATTAGCCCTGTCACTTGAACAGCTGGCCCACCAACATTCATGCGGGCGATAATTCGCATAACTCGAATGGGGGTCTGGTTCGGCTCGTCCATTTACTAATCCTCCCTTAAAACATCACCCACAGGCCAATCAAGGTCATTTAACTCTTGCTTTTTTTCAGATGGGCCAACAACTGGACCGCCGCCTGCATATAAAGTTCTATTTGGCGGCTAGGATTCCAACCGTGAGCGCTCAACACAGCCAAGTTCTAGCCATAATTGGTCAAGGCTACGTTGGGCTTCCCTTGGCTATGGCCGCAGTGGATGCTGGGTGGACTGTGATCGGGGTCGATAACTTTGAGGAGAAAGTTACCCAAATTAATCGCGGATCAAGCCCGGTTGAAGATATCTCAGATTCGAAGTTGCAGTCAGCGCTATCTGCGGGCGCATACAGGGCAACTAGTGATTTTTCATCAGTTAAAACAGCTTCTGTAATTACCATTTGCGTACCAACTCCATTAAATGAAAAACGCGAGCCGGATCTGGAGTTGCTCAGAAGCGCAGCAACAGGTATCGCACCTTATATTTCAAATGAGACATTAGTAGTCAGTGAATCAACTTCCTATCCAGGAACTTTGAGAGACATAATTATTCCAATAGTAAATTCACTAAAGCAAACAGATTCAAAAAAAATATATTTCGCTAGCGCTCCAGAACGCGTTAATCCGGGTGACACAGTATGGAACCAAAAAAATACACCACGGCTTGTTGGAGCAATTGATGAAGAGTCGAAAAAACGGGCGCTCGCATTCTATGAATCTATTTGTGACGCCGCTATTTCAGTGTTAACCCCTGAAGTTGCTGAGGCCGCAAAACTTCTTGAAAATACTTTTCGTTTAGTAAACATCGCTCTAATAAATGAGTTTACGCAACTTTGTTCTTTATCAGGAATTAGCGTTCATGAAGTCATTGACGCAGCATCAACAAAACCTTATGGCTTTATGCCCTTTAAACCAGGTGTAGGAGTTGGCGGACACTGCATCCCAGTTGATCCTTTGTACTTAACGTGGTGGGCACGAGAAAATGGTGGTGCCGCAACATTCGTGGAGTCCGCAGATATAATCAACCATGCAATGCCCAAATATGTTGCTGAACGAGCTCTAGGCATGCTTGGTTCAGGCACTAGTAATCCTAAAGTTCTAATCCTTGGCGTTGCTTACAAGCCAGGCGTAAGCGATGTCCGTGAGACACCAGTTTCGGAACTTCGCAATCATTTGAGTGCTCTTGGTGCAGTTGTTGCCTGGCACGACCCGCTCGTATCGGTCTGGGAAGGTTCTGAACCAGTTGACCTAGAATGGAACTGCGATATTGCAATTCTAGCTACCAAGCAACCAGGCATGGATATTAAGCAGTTACTGGCCAAAGGTGTCCAAATTTTAGATTGCACTAACTCATTCAATGGAACCGCAGGGGTTATACCGCTTTAGGAGTTCTTCCTCATTTCAGCAGACATATCGCCAATGATTGTTGATAGATTGCGCCTTGGCTGCCACCCAACCAACTGTTTAATCAATTCAATGTTAGGAACACGGCGTTCCATATCTTCGAAGCCATCACCGTACGCCTCTTCATACGGAACATAAACAATCTCACTCTTTGAACTAGTTTCTTCGATAATCTTTTCTGCCAGCGCATTGATTGAAATCTCAAAATCATTTCCAATGTTAATGACTTTACCGATCGTGTTATCAGCAAAGGCAATCGCAATTACAGCGTCGATTACGTCATAGACATGAGCAAAACAGCGCGTTTGGTTTCCATCACCATAAATAGTTATCGGCTCATTTGTAAGAGCTGACTTAACAAAACGCGGGACTACCATCCCGTATGCGCCTAGTTGACGTGGTCCGACTGTATTAAAAAATCTAACTATCCGTGTCTCTAACTTCTTTTCAATGAAGTAAGCATAAGCTAATGACTCATCAATTGCCTTGGCTTCACTATAAGACCATCGCAACGTAACAGGACTACCAAGAATTCGATCATCACTCTCTTTAAGTGAATCCGCAATATTCTTTCCATATACTTCACTACTACTTGTCAAAAAGACTGGTGTGTTCGATGCATACGCTGCTTCTAGAACATTCTCCGTCCCTCGGATATTTGTAAGCAAACTTGCCAACGGATTATTCACAATGTTAAAAACCCCAACTGCAGCTGCGAGATGGAAAACAAAATCTGCTTTTTCAACAAGAGGCTTTAAGGCCTTAAAATCTAAAATTGAACCCTCGATTAATACAAAACTTGCGGAATCTTTGAGTGTTTCGAGATTTGAAGGCCTGCCCGTTGAAAAATTGTCAAGGGCCGTAACTGTGTGGCCGTCTGCGATCAATCTTTCACACAAATGGGACCCAATAAAACCAGCTCCGCCAGTTACGAGTATTTGCATGACCAAATCTTAGTACAAGGCGAAGCATTTCGCTCTCGAATGGATTACAAGGGTTTTTAAGGGGCGTTGTGGCAATGGTTATGCCGCATGAGTGAATACAATTTAAGAATGAAAAACAACGCGCATCAATTAGTCTGCAGCGAACACTCTCAGATATTTGTCGAGAATATTTTTATGCTTAAATGTGGGCAGGGCTGCGTTTACCCAATACAAAATGAGATCCCTCGAATAATTGAACCAAATTATGCAGATGCATTTGGATTTCAATGGAACCGTTTTCGAAAAACCCAGTTGGATTCATTTACCCACACAAGCATCACACGTAAAAGACTCGAGCAATCACTAGGACCAGCACTCTTAGGAAAATTAGATCAAATGAATTGTATAGAGGTAGGGTGTGGAGCAGGAAGGTTTACCGAAATACTTCTTGAAATTTGCAAACACGTAGTTTCTGTTGATTTGAGCAATGCCGTAGATGTAAACAAGTTAAATTTTCCAGTTTCTGAATCTCATCAAGTCATTCAAGCAGACGTTATGAAACTTCCCTTCGAAAATCAAACTTTCGATCTAGTGTTGTGCCTAGGCGTAATTCAACATACACCCAACTCTGAGGCAACCATAAGTGCTTTGGCAAATCAAGTAAAAGTTGGTGGCTGGTTAGTAATTGATCACTACACAAGGTCAGTAGCTTGGAATTTAAGGTCCGCTAGGTTTCTACGTCCAGTGTTTAAAAGATTACCACCGAAAGTAGCTTTTGGGGTAATTGAAAAGATCTATTATTTCTCAAAACCTTTATATCAATTTTCTGAGAAACGCATTTACCGAAAAATCCTCAACATTCTTCTGCCAGTAGTCTATTTCGACAAAGAGATTCCGGAGCTTGGGAAAGAATTTAGAGACGAGTGGAGTATTTTGGATTCTTTTGACGGTCTTACCGATTGGTATAAGCACCGAAGAACAAGCGAACAAATAAGAGCCGCAATAGAAAGTACCGGCCTCATTGTTGAAATGTGTGAATATGGTGGTAACGGGGTCATCGCGAGGGCTTATCGGGAACCGTGAAGGGCTTTTAGCTTTAGGATTCAAATCCCAATTCATGAATAAAATCACGAAAGGGGAATTTCACACCTAGCATCCCAGAGGACTTTGCAGCTTCCATGTCCTTGTCTTCATCCCCAATAAAGTAAGTTGAGCATGGCGAAAGTTGAAAGTCCGCCGCAATCTGATTGAGTAAACCTGGTTTTGGTTTTCTACAAATGCAATTTTCATCCCAATGGTGTTTGCATACGTAAAAAGCCAATACATTCACTCTAAATGAACGCAGATCATTAGTCATTTTTCGATGTAATTCATTTAGAAATTCTTCCGAGACTTCCCCAGTTGCTACCCCGGGTTGATTAGACGCGATTACGAAGTTGTATCCCAATTCTCCCAAGGTTTCAAAGATTTTAATGTACTTCATTTCATACTGAAGTTGACCAAAAGAACTAAGGTATCTCCGCGGTTCCATTTTCCTATTTAGGATTCCATCACGATCCAATACAATAATTTTTCCCTGTATTCCTTGTCGAATAAATCTTTGAAAATCCGAGATGCTCTGGTAATCAGAATTCAACAATAAGTATGACATTTTGTGTTGCTCTGAAAAAATCTTGAATGAAAGATTCAAGTCCAGAGTTTCCACAAGAATAGTCAGGAAGTATTCACTTTTAATTGCAATATAACCAAGTTCTACATACGGGCTATTAGAATGACGTTCCTTTTGAATATAAACACAGGTTTGGCCGTCGCGAAGTTGAATATTTCCGGAATCTCGATATTGCAAAACCATGGAAACTTCCGAATCTGAATTAATCTGACTCAATACCGTTTTGTCATCTGGGATAAAGTTGTCACAGTACAAGAGCAAGAATTCTCTAGGTAAAACATCAATAGATCTTGCTAATCTCTCACCAGGTTCTAGATTAGGCTCAGACTGTATGCATACAATCTCAACTTTAAATGATTGAGAGTCTATGTAACCTTTAATATCTTCGCCAAAATACCCAGTTAGAATGACAATTTTCCTTATCCCCAAC
>Ga0214921_10004871_pt1 | contig 19392 bp, 10 predicted proteins | sample LL1505_MetaG_FD_177992 | JGI IMG/M metagenome (GOLD analysis project Ga0214921, IMG submission 177992) | Freshwater microbial communities from Lake Lanier, Atlanta, Georgia, United States - LL-1505 | ecosystem: Environmental > Aquatic > Freshwater > Lake | place: USA: Georgia | collected... | reverse complement strand
GCCCAACCCCAAAACCGCACAATAACAGTCGCTTTGCACTCGCCGGGGTGTTTTCGGCCAGCAGCATCGGGATCGACGAGGAAACCGTGTTGCCATAAGCGCCGGCCGCAAAGATCGCGCGCTCGCCCGCGCCGATGCGTTTGGCCAGGGTTTCGACGATGTAACGGCTGCCCTGGTGCAGGAGCACGTAATCGATGGTGTCGAGCGAATACTGTGCTTTGGCGAGCAGGCGTTCAATACTGGCCGGCACCTGGGTGGCGGCAAAATTAAAGACCGCGCGACCATTCATGCTTAAGTGGCCGCTTGCATCGCGCGTGAGCGCATCGCATTGGGCGCTCTGGGTGCCAAAGTCGGTGGCCCCGAGGTGCCATTCGCAATCGTGCGCGATCCAGGTCGCGCTTGCGCCGTCGCCAAAGAGCAGCGCCGTGTCGCGGTCGGCCGGATCGATGATTTTGGAGTAGGGGTCGGCCGTGACCAGCACGCCGTGGGCAAAGCCTTGGGCGCTCATCCAGGCTTGGATCACGCTCAGGCCTTGAACATAACCCGAGCAGCCAAGGCCGATATCGAAGACGGCGCAGCGGGGTGCGAGCCCGAGCTTTTTGTGGATGATCGCCGAGCTATGGGGTAAGCCCGCGAGATCGGGGTTTTGGGTTACTAAAACCAAGCAATCCAGCTCGGCCAGCGGTAAACCGTGTTCGCTCACGAGCTTCTCGACGGCTGCCACAGCCAGATCGCTGGTGTCCTCGGCGGCGCTCTTGCGCGTGAGCGCCAGCATCCCGATTTTGTGGGTGATAAAGGCACTGTCGGCCTCGAGCCGCGCACCTTGCTCGAGATTGTCGATTGTCGTTGTCGGGCGGTAAACCGAAACAGCCCGAATGCCCACCGACGAGTTGCCTGCGCGCGGCGAGGAGGGGGGCATCAATTTGGGGTCAGAGGGCTGCGTCATTGAGCGCGACTTTTAAGATTGGGTCAGCGGTTTTTTGGAGACTTCTGGAGACTTCTTGGAGAAATAAATATTCGCGACCGGTACTGTATCGAAGCGTGCTTCGGAGACAAAGACCGAGCCGCGGATTTGACGCAAAAAGGCAATTTCGAGAGTCCCGGCGCGATTGGGCGCGCGCCATTGCGGCAGATCCACCCGCGCCCACAGCCAATCGTGGGGGCCAAACTGCGTATTCAGGAGTTGCTTGTTGAGGGCGATCATGTGCTCAAAGAGGCTCACGAGCGAGACGTGCGGCACGGCGAGTTGCCAGTTGCCATCGGTGGCGCACTGCGCGTTGCGAACTGTGGCCGCTTCGTCCCAGTCGACCCGCGTGATTGGCATTCGCGCCTGCTCGGTCTGAGCTTGTTCGAGGATGACGAGATGACGCTCGGAGCCGCGCAGGCTAAGTAAGGCGACCAAGGCATCTGCGGCCCGCAAGGCCTGCAGTTCTTCGCTATCGACCCATTTCGCCTGCACTGGGCGGGTCGCCAGCCGATGAAACTGCACACTGATGGTCTGCGGAAGGGGGGCTTGCGCAACATCGGCCGAGCTTGCCGAAGGGGCTGCAAGATGGAGTAACGCCGGCAACAGATCGGTGCCGTGAAAATAGGTGCGCTTACCCTTGAAGGGGAGTTCGAGCGGGATCATGGTTGGTTGGGGCACCTTCAGAAGTGGCCCATCGTCGGCAGGGCGCGGGCGGGGTTACCAAATACGCTGCTGCCGTCGTTTAGGGATTTTGTCACGACACTCGCCATCCCGACCTGGCAGTCGCTGCCGAGCTGAACTTTTGCGTTCACCATTGCGCCAATCCCGATGTTGCACCGCGGCCCAATCGAAGTGCCGCCCGCCACGACGACGCCCGACGATAGGGCGCAATCATCACCCAGTTTGACGTTGTGGCCGATGTTGACGAGGTTGCCCAGACGAACGGCGCGCCCAAGCTGCGTGTCGTCGAGTTGGCCGCGCACGATCACCGTCCCAGAGCCAATAACGGCTTGTTCACCCACGATGACGATACCAAGATGTGGAAACAACAGGCGTTCGCCCGTTGCAGTGAAGTGGTATCCCAAACCAACACTACCGATGACAACCGAGTGCTGAATCAAGGCGCCATCGCCCACGACGGTGCCGTCCTCGAGGGTGCAGTGCTGGCCGATTGTGACCTTCTCGCCGATCTGACAGTGGCGACCGATGATCGTTCCAGCTCCGATCACAGTATCAGAATCGATAAAGGATTGCTCGCCGATCGTTACACCGGGGGCGATGGTGGCGCTCGGCGCAATGGTGGGTCCGTTTGAGTCGGGTTCGTCCGTGGGCACGGATTGCATTAACCGTGAGCTTGGTGCTAACAGCTCGAATAATCCAATTGCACGAATGAAATTTGCCAATGGATCGGCGCTGGTGAGCAGGGCCTTTTCAGGGCCAAGCGCGAGCGTAATAGGCGCGTCGCTGGGCGCAAAAATAACGCTGGCGCGGGTACTCTCGAGCAAGGCCTGCAAGCGCGCGGGTTCCATGGCGCGACAAAAAATCAGCGATCCAGGCTCGGCGTCGCTGGGGTTCGCAATCGAATCGATGCAGGCGCTGGGATTGCCGCGCAGCGTTAAGGTCTGGCTCTCGTCGTGGGCCGCGTCTTGAAGGCTTCGCAGCAGCGCGTCGGCGCAGGTGGGCGTCTTGAGGCGGCGTGGGAAGCTGTGGTTTTTCATCTCAGGCCATCAGGATTTCGGCAACGCGTTGTGCGCCCAGTCCGTCAGTGAGCTGGCGACGGGTGGTTGGCTGCGGGGTCTGATCGGGTATCTCTGCGCGCTCGCGTTCCCACTGTGACACGCAATCGAGCAGTGTGGCTCGCAAGGCTGAGGGCGAGACTTCGGGCCAAGCTTCCAGCAAGTGGGCGCGGCCATGCTTAGCCCAAGCGCGTGCGTGGGTGAGTTGGTTGGGTACGAGGGGTAGCAGCAGCATGGGCAGTCCGCAGGCGTCCGCTTCGTAGCAGCTCATGCCGCCCGAAAGAATCGCTAAATCGCATTCGCGCATCTGTGCCGCGACTTGGGGTGGATTAACGAGGAATTCGACCTGTGGGCCTTGGCGTGCAGCCCACTCTGCAAGAGCCGGGTTGTTTGGGTTTTGTTGGCCCGAGACCAGCTTGAGATGCAGCGGGTGCGAAAACCCGTCGAGCAGAGTGTCAGCGCACCAGCGCAAGGCACCGCGATCGTCGCCACCGCCAAAATTCAGATAGATGCGGATGGGGGCGGTTGTTGTGGTGAGCTTGGCTGCGGTGTTTGGCGCAGCAAATTCAGCGCGCAGAATCACATAGCGTGGCCCCAGTAAAAGCTGCGTGGCTGCATCCGCGAGGCGGTGTTGATAGTGTTCGGCACGCGCGGCCGGGCTCGAGTTCAAAACCACATCAGCCCAAAGGGTCTGCGACGATGCACCATCGAACTGTAGCCAACGGCAAGCGTTCGCGCGCAGCACGTGTTGATACTGCTCGTTGACACGATAATCGTCCAAGACGAGCCAATCGGCTTGGCGGTCTTTAGCCATTCCCGCTAAGGACTCAGCGTCCGCAACTTCGTTGCCGGCCTGTGCGCCGCCAAACGGATGAGGGATCCAGTCGCGAAAAACATCGCTGGTCTCGCTAATTTGATACCCACGCTCAGGCCCGATCAGGATGCATTCGGCGCCCCGCGCGTGCAGCGCACCTGCCAGGGCTTGACAGCGCGCCACGTGGCCGAGGCCGAGTTGCGCGTTGGCGTCGCAGCGCAACAAAACACGGCGCCGCTGCGGTTTACTCATGGGTTTCGCCGCGCTGTTGCAACACCGTCCACAGCAATTCTGCATGCTCCCAATCTTCTGGTGTGTCGAGGTCGCGCACGCGGTAGGAAGGCAGCAGAAACGGCAGGCTCTGGGCGCCGTACATCGGGTGACCGGCGAGGAACGCGTGGCTATAGCCGCAATAAAACTGCCCGGCGTCGTGGAAGGCGGGCTCGAGATCCTGCGAGCGTGTGTTGCGGTACTGCGGATCGAACATCTCGATGCCGCCGTCGGGCGTACGGCGCAGCGCGCGCTGGATGGGAAACGGATATTCCGTGGCCGAAAAAACAAACTCGGTCCGAAAACGATTGTCCTCACTCGGAGGCGCAAGTCCATCCGCTTGAGCAAGGTCGAGCTGGGCAAGCGCGGCGGCCAGATCGGTCGAGCGCACGAAGGGCGCGGTCGGATAGAGGCAGCAGACGAGGTTTGCCTGTGCGTCAAAGACTTCCGCGCAAGCTTCGATGGCATGGTTCACGACAGCGCGCGTCGTGGCGTGATCGTCGGCCAACTGCGCAGGCCGCACGAAGGGCGTTTGCGCGCCAAAACTGCGGGCACACTCGGCAATTTCCGGGTCGTCGGTGCTGACCACGACCTGATCAAAGCAGGCCGATTGCAGGGCTGCGCGAATGGAATAGCCGATGATGGGCAGTCCACAAAAGGCGCGGATGTTTTTTCGCGGGATCCGCTTGCTACCACCACGCGCTGGAATGATGGCAAGTTTCATCTCGTTGCGATTTTTGGTGGTAGATGGACGCCGACGAGCGCAAGCCCGCTCTGAAAGAGTTCATCGACGACATCTGATCGTTTGCGGCCGGCGATCTTGACAGCGGGCGCCCAGTTCCAGAATGGATAATGACGGGTGCCGAAGCCAAAAATCGCGCGCTCGGGGTGTGCCATGCAGAGCACGAGGGGCTTGTTGCAGGCGGCTGCGAGGGCGGTGTTGGTGGTCGCGGCGCCGACAACGACGTCACAGCTTTCGATCAGATCGGCGCAGCCCACCAAATCATTGAACTGATCGACGGTAGGAGCAATGAAGTCGCGCAGCGCAGGCTCGCCCTTAATTTGCTCGAGTTCGCTCGCGCTGACTTTGTAATTGAGGCAGACGGGGTCGATACGGGGGTCGGTCAACCAAGGCAAACAATCCGCGAGTTCGAGATAGTTGCGGTCGCGAAATGCGCTGCGTTCTCCGCTCGACCACGCGAGGCCGACGCGGATACGCCGGCCGGGTGGTTCGATGAAGGGCTCGATGATGGGCTCGATGATGGGCTCGACGGTGGGTCGGTTCGGAGTTGCATTCGTTGGGTCGAACGCGGCGGCCGGGGAAGGCTCCTCCCGCAACCAGCGATGCCCGCGCGGGAAGTGTTCGAGGCTTGGACGCAAAAACACGCCGAGCGATCCGATCGCCGCGTGGTAATCGAAGCCGCGGTAGGCCGCGAGGCCGCGGCCATCGTCGGGGCCAATGTCGCGCACCGTACAGCCTGGAAACGACGCACTAAACAGTGCCACCAACTTGGGGCTGCATTCGAGCGTGATCTGCGCGCCGGCTGAAATGAGTTCCGGCAGCAGCGAAGCGAACATGATCTGGTCTCCCAGGCCCTGTTCAGCCCAAATAAAGATCCGCTTGCCGCGCAAGGCCTCGCCGCGCCAGCGTGGCGCGTCGATTTGCCGTACGGGAGAGGCAAAGAAGATCGAATCGAGCCTTCGTTCCCAGTGGCGCCAGCCGCGCGGCAGGTCGCCCAGGCGAAAAAACAGGCGGGCTTGACCAATCGGGTCGCTGTGGATGTCGCTGTCGATGGCGTCGAGGTCGGTGCTGCTCAATCCAGCGGCGGTGGGTGCCAGCGCTTGCCCATCGGCGTCGTTGGTCATCGAGCCCGTCGCTTGGTTGAGCACGAGCAGGGCGTGCTCCAGGCGCACGCTCGCCAGCTGAGGGATCGACTGCGGCCGAAGGTGAGGGGGCGTTTGGCGTGCTGGACGAAGGGCAGCTGAGTTTGCGCCAGCGCCCTCGCGCGCGAGCGCCCGATAGGGTTCCAGCACTTCCAGCGCGGCTTCGTTGTGGCCATCGAAGTCGAGCAGGCGTGCGAGCGTCAGCGCCGCCGAACATTGCTCGGGCAACTGGACCTGTGTGAGGTCGGTGGCGAGGATCAGCTCGCGGGCCGCGTCGAGCTCGTGCAAGTTCCAGCGCAGGGCGGCTTCGAGAATATTCAGGCGCTGCTCCAGAATCGAATCCTGGGCAACCATTCGCGCCATGTGCAGGACCTGCAGGCCGAGCTCGGCTTGGCCGATATTGCACAGGAACTCGCCAAAGCTGAGTAAGACCGGCGCACGGTCGGCAAAGCGCACGAGGCTGTTGGCGACCAGTTCGAGGGCGGCGCGTCGATCCCCGCGCAGAGCAAAGTAGCGGCGAGCCAGGAGCACCACGGCCGGTGAGCCAGGGTGGCGTTGCAGCAACACGGGGACCATTTGGTCGAGCGCGCGGGCGCCTTCGCTACGCAGACGCAGCGACAAGAGCACGATGCCCGAGCGAACCGAGCGCGCTTGCTGGTCGACTTGGCGGGCGGCTGGAAGACCAGCGGCCGCGTTGCCGTTGCGGGCCGCTTGCAACGCGCGGCGCAGCGTTTGGCGCAGCGCCTTCGGGCCCAGGGTTTTCACGCCAGCGCGGCGCGCACCGCTTGCACTACGAATGCGAGGTCGGCGTCGCTCAGGCTGGGGTGCAGAGGCAGGCTGATGGCACGTTCGTAATAGCGCTCGGCGACCGGAAACTGGCCTTCGCGAAATCCACGGGCGCGCCAGAAGGGCTGAAGGTGGATCGGGATGTAATGCACATTGACGCCGAGGCCGGCTGCGCGTAAAGCATCAAATACCTGTCGCCGTCGCGGTTGAACAGGTGCCGAGGCGCCGGTTTCCGCTTTGGTGTTGGTTTGAGGGCGGGCCCGGTCGAGCACCTGAATTGGGTAGAGGTGCAACGCCGATTGATCACCATCGGCATCCGCAGTGGGCAGGATCAGATCGCCTTCCTCGACTTCTCGCGCGAACTGCTTGTCGTAGTAGGCGCTGATTTCGCGCCGGCGTTTGGCAAAGGCCTCGATGCGTCGCAACTGGCTTGTGCCTAAGGCCGCTTGCAAGTCGGTCATGCGGTAGTTAAAGCCCAGTGTCTGTTGCTCGTACCACCAGGGACCGTGTGCGGCGAACGTTTCGGGTGGAAGGTCACGCGTGATGCCGTGGCTACGCAACAAGCGCAACTTACGTGACAGATTGTCGCAGTGAGTCAGCAGCGCACCCCCTTCGGCGGTGGTCACGATCTTCACCGGGTGGAAACTGAACACCGTGATATCGGCCGCCGCTTGCGCGCCGAGGGGTGCCTTCTGTCGTATCGCGCCCACAGCATGCGAGGCGTCTTCGATTAAAAAGAAGCCGTATTGATCGGCCAGCTGGCGGTAGGCGCCCAGTTCGGAGGGTCGTCCGGCAAAATCTACCGGGATGACCACCTTGGGGATTTGTCCGCTTGAGGCTGCCTGGGCTAGCTTTAGAGCGAGCGCTTGCGGGCACAGGTTGAGGGTGCGGGGGTCAATGTCGACAAAGTCGACTTCAGCGCCACAGTAGAGCGCGCAGTTGGCCGAGGCAACAAAACTGTTGGGGCTGGTCCAAACACGGTCGCCGGGGCCCACCCCGAGCGCCAGGCAGGCCACGTGCAGGGCGGCGGTTGCGCTGCTGATAACAATGGCGTGGGGCGCACCGGTGAGTGCGCAAAGCGCCGCCTCAAACGCGGGGACAGCTGGGCCTTGGGTGAGGAGGTCCGATTGCAGGACGGCGACCACCGCCTCGATATCGTCCTGCGAGATGGCCTGGCGGCTGTATGGAATCAACCGGCCCATTGGATTTCCTGCTGTACCAGGGTTTGCAACTCGGCCAAGCTCAAAAAGTGGTCATTACCATCGCTCGAATACGCAAAACCTTCGGGTGGGCGTACGCCGGGTTGCAGGCCGGCTTGGGTTCGGAAGGCTTCGACCTTAAAGTCGGGCATCGAGGGCAGAATCACAAAGTAATCGCCAAAATCCAAGGTGCTGATCGCGTCCGTCGGCGTAATCATTTCTTCGTGCAGCTTTTCGCCGGGCCGAATCCCGATCACCTCGATCTTGCACTCAGGCGCGACCGCCGCTGCGACGTCGAGGATGCGGTACGACGGGATTTTTGGCACGAAGAGCTCGCCACCCCACATGCGCGCCAAACAGTCGATGACAAAGTCGACCCCTTGCTGCAGCGTAATGTTAAAGCGCGTCATGCGCGGGTCGGTCACGGGCAACACGCCGCTTGCGCGCCGCGACAAGAAGAACGGGATGACGGAGCCGCGGCTGCCCATCACGTTGCCGTAGCGCACAACAGCCAAGCGCAAGTCGCGCGAGCCTTTAAAGTTGTTGGCCGCAATAAAGAGCTTGTCCGAGCAGAGTTTGGTGGCGCCGTAAAGATTGATGGGGGCGGCCGCCTTGTCGGTGCTGAGCGCCACGACGCGGCTCACGCCCGCATCCATGCACGCTTCGATCACGTTCTGGGCACCCATCACGTTGGTCTTGATGGCCTCAAAGGGGTTGTACTCGGCCGCCGGCACTTGCTTGAGCGCGGCCGCGTGCACCACGATGTCGACGCCTTCCATCGCGCGCCGCAGCCGATCGGCGTCGCGCACGTCGCCCAAAAAAAACCGCAAGGTGCGCGCGTGCGGTGCGAGCTGCGGCAAATTCGCCATTTCGTACTGTTTTAATTCATCGCGGCTAAACACGATGAGCTTTTGCGGCTGGTGGCGCGTGAGCACCGTTTCCACCAGGCGGCGGCCAAACGATCCGGTGCCCCCGGTTATCAGAAGCGTTTTCCCAGCAATTGGATCAGTTGTCATGCCAGGCGAGCTCCTTGGGTTGGCTGATGCGATATCAAGGCACGATTATCGCTTAAAGCCAAAAACATTGGGACCAAATGGTGGGAACTTGGCGATGGCCGCAGTGGGTGCAGGAAATCTTTGCCGTCTTTAGAGGGCATTGAGAACGGGCGGTGGCGCATTGCAGGGGCTTGCGAGGGCAGGCTAAACGAAGCGCTTTATCCGGCCGTTTTGACGAATGGGCGGTCAGGTATTTGGGTGGCCCGGTGGCGATTACAGCGAGATGAAATGTGAACAGGCTCTGGATTAAGTGAATTGGCTTGAGTTAAGATATTCGAGGATCAAAGGGTCGGGCGTTGTGACGTCTCGTGCGCCCAGTCCTTTCAACAATGTGCTGCGCTTGCTGAACCGATAGAAATTCAGGGCGCCGTCAAGGAACGTAAAGGGAAGTTTTTATGCCTATCGCAACGAATTTAACGACCGACCAAGTTCGCGGTCTGACGTCCGACGCGCTCTCGGGAGCGACGACGACTGAAATTCAGTCGCTGACCTCAACTCAGGTGGGGGTCTTGAAGTCGGATCAAATACCGTTCCTGACGACGACCAGCATCGTGGCCCTGACGGCCACCCAGTTCGCGGGGCTGACCTCCGATCAGACCGTCAGCCTGACGACCTCGCAGGCGCGCTCGATCGAAGCGGGTGACCTTTCGTCGGTTCCGACCGACGCCATTGTGGCGATGAAGACGTCGTCAATTGCTTCGCTTTACACGATCGACAACCTTGCGGTCGGGCAGGTTCGGGCGCTGACCACTGACCAGGTAGCGGGGATCGGGTCCTACCAGCTTGGCCTGCTGACTTCCGTCCAAGTAGGCGGAACCGGGATCAAGACCGACCAGATCGTCGCGATCAATACCCGCGATATTTCTACGTTGACGAACCTGCCTTCGCTGGGCACGGATGCGCTGATCGCGCTGACTTCAGATCAGTTCAACAATCTGGCCCTGACGCAGATCAGCGGCATGACGGAGGCTCAGTTCGCCGCGATTACCACCGACGGCGTGGCGGCGATCACTTCTTATCAGATTGGTTCGATCGAGACTCGCGACGCGGTTGCGATCGGGGCCGACATCGTCAAGCTGGCGGATTTCCAGCTGTTCCCAAATGCGAACGTGACCGCGCTCACCACCGATCAGGTCAAACTCCTGACGACGAAGCAGGTCGATTCGATGGTCGCGGCCCAATTTGGCGCGCTGACCGGATCGCAGGTGGCTGTGTTTGGTGCAACAAATAGCGACCAAGTCAAGGTACTCACCAGCGCCGACGTGGCGGCGTTTGACGTCGACATTGCGTCGATGCGCACCGACATGATCCAGGTGATCGGTTCCAAGGGCGTCGCCGGTATGGCGGCAGCCCAAGTAACAGCTCTGCGCACCGATCAAGTTGGCGCATTTGAGAGCGATCAGATCAAGGTAATGAACGCCGCTCAGGTGATTGCTTTGACCTCGGGTCAGGTTGCTGCTTTGGCGGTAGCCCAACAAATCACCGCGATCACGACGCTTGCGGCTTCTTCGGTTGAAGCCGCTGACTTTGCGGGGTTCCGAACCGATTCGATTCAGAGTCTTTCGACGACGAATTTGTCACTTGTTTCGTCGGCCGGCATTGCGGCGCTTAATACGTTGCAGTTCCGTTCGTTGACTACAGACCAGTACGTTGGGTTGACGGGGTCCCAGTTTGCTGCCGCTTCGTCTGCGCAGCTCGCCGCGATCCAGACTGACGACGTGCGCGCCATCCAGACACAGGACGTGGCGTCTTTGGGAACTTTCAACGCGCTCGCGACCAATTCATTGGCGGCTCTGAAGTCCAACCAAGCGGGTGCGCTTACTCAAGTGCAGTTGAATGCGCTTTCGACCCTCCAGTTCCAAACGCTCACGTCCGATCAGTTTGTTGGGCTGACGCCAACTTTGGTGGCTGGCCTGGCAACCAATTCGGTCCGCAGCATCGACAGCGACATCTCGTTCCTGGCGAACATTGATTCGCTTTCGCTCTCATCGACGATCGCTCTCACCACGGTGCAGGTGGGCGTGTTGACGACCGATCAGGTCCGTTTGCTCACCACCGCCCAACACGACGCACTGACCACCGCGCAGCTTTCGGCAATGGGAACAGACCAGTTTGCAGCCGTGCAGAGTGACGACGTGCAGGGAATTGGCGTTGATATCGTGGTGCTGACCACCGATCGTTTCGCGGCGCTTACTACCGGCGCGATCGGAGCGATCAACGCCACGCAGATCGCGGTCGTAACGACAACCCAGCTCAATGCGCTGAATACGGATCAGGTCGCCGCGATGTCGACCCAGCAGTACGCTGCGCTCACAACCTTGCAGGTCAAGGGGATGGCGGCAGCTCAGGTTGGTGCGATTGAGTCGCGCGATTCTATGGTGATGACTGCGGCTGCGATTTCTGCGATTCAGACCGATCGGATTTCAAGCCTGACGTCCAACGCGTTGAAGGCTTTGCCGACAGCGACGGTTGCCGCTATGGCGGCCGCGCAGATTTCCGCGATGACCACGGACCAATGGGGTCAGATCACGACTTCGCAAATCAGCTCGCTCTCGACCACCCAGGTCGGTTCGTTACAGACGGATGATCTCCTAGTGATCGCGTTTACGAAGATTCCTGCGCTGGTTTCTGTTGCTGGTCTCTCTACTGACGCGGCGGCCGCCTTGACGACCGATCAGATCTCGAACAATGGGTTGTCGCCGACACAGATCGTGGCTCTTACGACCGACCAGTTCGCGGCGCTAACGTCGGATCAGTTTAAGGTGATGACGCAGCTCCAGGTGGCGGCGATTGAGACACGAGACGCGGCGGCGATTAGTGCCGGTGCGAGCATCTCCGATATCCGTGGTTTCGTTGACAACTTGGTGTTCCTCGCCAATGGTCTGCCGGGTTTGTCGACGGATTCGATCCGTTCTCTGACCTCGGATCAGTTGGGTAGCATGTTGACGACGCAGTACGTTGCGCTGACTTCTGGTCAGACACCGGGTTTCACCTCGGATCAGGTTCGTGGCTTGTCAAGTCAGAGCCTGCGGGCAATGGGTGTTGATGTCGTCGGATTTACTGCGAACGTCGTAGCGAATTTGACCACCAGCGGTGTGGCCGGCAACATCCCGACGCTGACTCCAGACCAGGTGGGGGCCATGGTGTCGGATCAAATCCGCGCACTGACGACAGATGCCTACGTTGCGCTGACGTCGACCCAGGTTGCGGGGCTCTCAACGGCGGGCATCATCGGGTTGACGAGCGACAAGCTGTTCGCGATTGGAACTGCGGATATCAAGGCGCTTCCGTCCATCGGTGTGTTGACGACCGACACCATTCAGGTGCTTGCGAGCGACACGCTTCAGGGTCTGACCGCTACTCAGGTTGCAGCACTCACAACGCTGCAGTTTTCGAAGGCAACCAACGCACAGATCGCGGCTCTGCGCTCGAATCAGATTGGATCTTTCGAGACCGCCGACATCGTTGTACTCAACACCGACCAGGTGCGTTCGCTCGCAGTGTCGTCCATCCACTCTTTGGCAGATGCCGCCGTGACGGCGATGACTTCCACGCAGGCCGTGGCGCTGAAGACCGACCAAATGCGTGCCTTTACGGGTGCTCAGTTTGTCGCTTTGACCTCGGGTCAGTTCAATGCGATGTCGACCGACCAGATTCGTTCGATCGCCACCGACGACATCCAGTCGATTGGCGGGGTCGATCTGGGCGTGCTAACAATCGCTAACCTGCGGGCGATTTCCACGGATTCAACTGCGAGCTTGACGTCTGCTGAGCTGGCGGGTCTGACCATCACCCAGGTGACGGCACTTTTGTCGGACCAGTTTGTCGCGCTCACCAGCGACCAGTTCCCGGCATTTAGTGCCAGACAGGTGGCTGCGATTGAGACGACGGACCTGCGGGCCATCGGAGCAGCCGATATCAAGAGTCTGAAGAGCTTCGGGGGCTTGGTTGGTGTGCAGATTCAGGCGCTCACGACCGACCAGATCCAAGGGCTTTCGACCGCGCAAGTGGATGGTTTGACGGCGGCCCAGCTGGTGGCCTTGACTTCGGTCCAAGTGGGTGCGTTGACGACCACTCAGACTGGCGTTTTGACGGCGACCGATCTGACCGCGATCGGTCCGGATCTCGCAGGGATTTCTGCCATCGGCCAGCTGCCAGACAAATCTTTCCTGACGTTGAAGACGAGCAATATCGCTGCGCTTCGGACCGATCAGGTGCAGGGGTTGTCGACACGCCAGTTCGAGTTGATGTCGCAATCTCAAATTGGGGTCCTGAAGTCCGATCAGGTAGCTGCGATTGAGTCTCGCGACATAAGGGCGACTGGCATCGACATCAAGGCCTTGAACTTCATCAGTAAGGTCTCAACCGACGGCGTTGTTGCGCTCACAACGACCCAGGTTAAGTCGCTGCTCACGGGCCAGATCAACGCGCTGACGTCCGACCAGTTCACGGCCTTCACGCCAGATCAGTTCGCAGCTCTGCAGGCGACGCAGTACGCAGCGCTGACGACCAACGCGACGACGGTTCTAACGACGAATGATGTGATCAGCTTGATCGGCACCGGTGTCGCCAAGTTGTCGCTGGCTGCGATTGCCGGGATCTCTTCGGACAACGTAGCAGTGTTGAGTACTGCGAACATCAAAGCCATGGGGGCTCTGCAGTTCGGGGCCTTGAAGACTGATCAAATCAGTATGCTGACTCGGGACCAAATTGCGGCAATTGACAAGCTTGACGTGCAAGGGATTGGTACCGATATCGTCGGCATCAAGAAGGAGAACTTCGACGCCTTCACGAAGATCAACGTGGGTGGCTTGTCGGCGACGCAGCTCTCGGTCAGCTTGACGAGTGACCAGATCGTTGCGCTCGATCAGATCCCGGGTATCAACACGATCCTGCAGAACCAGCAGAAGATCCAGCTGCGCCAAAACCCTAACTACTCCTTGGTAAGTAAAGACCTGCAGAGCGGCATCACTCCGCTTGCCCTCGACCTCGATGGCAACGGTGTACGGACGATCTCTTCGGTGGCGGGCGCGGTGTTCGACGTCAACGCAGACGGAAAAGCGGAGTCGGTGGGCTGGTTGTCTTCGGGTGACGGTTGGTTGGCGCTTGATCGTAACCAGAGCGGCACGATCGAAGACGGTAGCGAGCTGTTCGGCAGCGGTACGACGATGGCCGACGGCAGCAAAGCGATCGATGGCTTCGCGGCTCTGCGCACTCTGGACAGCAACAAGGACGGCGTGATCAACGCGGCGGACGCGCAGTTCAGCAAGCTCTCGGTTTGGGTGGATGCCAACAGCAACGCTCGCACCGATAAGGGTGAACTGAAGTCGCTGGCTGAAGCGGGCGTGCAGTCTCTGTCCTTGGTGGCCAAGCCAACCGCGATCGTTGATCAGGGCAACCTGATTGGCCTGATGGGTAGCTACACCACCGCGGATGGCCGCAGCCACGAGCTGGCGGACGTCTGGTTGACTGCCGATGCACTGGGTGCTCGCGTCGTGGATCTGGGTGCACTGGATCACAGCGCGGGTAATGCCGGAACCTTGGCGCGCGTCACCTTCTCTGGCAACGGGGCGGGCGACACGATGAAGGTCAGCCTGAATGACGTGCTGAGCTTTGGCGATACCGAGGTCATCCCAGGTCTGGGCGCTTCGGGTTCCAAGCAGATGGTTGTCAGTGGTGAGGCGCAAGACACCGTTCAGCTGGCAGATGCTGCGTCGTGGGCCCTGGCCGGTCACACTTCGATTGGTGATGCGTCCTACCGAGTGTTGGTGCAAGGCTCGGCTCAGCTTCTGATCGAGGACAAGGTCAAGATCGTAACGGTCTAACTCAGTAAGGGCACGCTGCCTTACGACCCTCGCTCTCGCAGCTGGGGGCCGGACTCTTCGGAGCCGGCCCCTTTTTCCATCCCGGAGCACCTCAGTTGGTCGATTGTTTTTTTGGTTGAATGGATTTGATTTTGAGCGCTGTCCTCGCTGTGTCCTCGCTCTGTCTTCGATAGGCCTGAATGAACGTTCATGATCTGCCACAGGGCGCCAATGCGCTTGGTGCAAATGCCGACCCCCTGCGCAACGATCCGTTGCTCGAGGCCCTCCTTTACGTATGTCGGCACTACGGTGCGGCGCGATCGGCACTGTCGCTCATTGATGGCCTGCCCTACGACGGGCGCTTAACCCCCGAGAACGCGCTGCGCGCATTAGCGCAAAACGGCTTTGTGGCCCGAATGGTCGAGCGCTCGATGCACGACCTCTACACGGGCTTGTTTCCCGTGGTGTTGCTTCGCCACGAGGGGCGTGCGAGCGTGGTGCTCGAGCGTCTGCCAGTGCTCGATCCGAAAGGAGAGGCGCGGTTTCGCGTCACTGCGTGCGACGCCACTGGCGCTGAGCGCGTGGTGAGCGAGTCCGAATTGGTGAAGGACTACACGGGTTTCTGTTTTCTCATCAAGCAAGAGCCGAAGTTCGAGAAGCGCACCGACTTCGTGGATGCAGAGCCCAAGTCACAGTGGCTCTGGAGTACGGTTTGGCGATATCGGCGGTATTTCCGCGACGCGCTGATCGCATCGGTCCTGGTGAATGTGCTGACCACCTGGATTGGGCTGTTTTCGATCCACATCTACGACCGGGTGATACCAACCGAGTCGTATTCCACCCTTTGGTCGCTCTCGGTAGGCGTGCTGGTCGGGATTTTGTTTGTGCTGGCGGCGAGCCAGATTCGCACGTATTTGCTCGACCTCGCGGGGCGCAAAGCAGACATCACGCTGGCGTCGATTTTGTTTCGGCGCGCGATGGGTCTGCGCATGGAATACATGCCGCGCTCGGCGGGGACGTTTTCGCACCAACTGCGCGCGTTTGAGTCGGTGCGCGAGTTTGGCACCTCGGCCAGCATGTCGTGCATTACTGACTTGCCGTTTATCTTCCTGTTTTTGTATATGACCTGGCAGGTCGGCGGTCCGCTGGTACTGATTCCGGCGGTGGTGAGCGTGGTGGTGGTGTCGGTGAGCTTATTGGTGCAGATACCGCTCAATAAGCTCATGCGATCGTATTTTCAGGATTCGGCGCAGATGTACGGCGTACTGGTGGAATCCATCGAGGGCATGGAAACGCTGCGGGTGACGGGCTCCGCCGGCTTTATGACCAAGAAGTACGAGGACTACAACGCGCGCACGGCGCTCTCGGGCATGCGCTTTCGGTTGCTTTCGGGCATGTTGAATAACTTTATCGCGCTGATCCAGCAGCTCGAAACAGTGACGATGCTGATCTGGGGGGTCTACCTGATTCACGACGGCACCATCTCGGCGGGGTCGTTGATTGGTGCGACGATGTTTGCTAACCGCGCGTTGGCGCCACTGGGGACCTTTATTGGTTTGTCGACTGCGTACGGGCAGGCGAAAGCCGCGATGGAGGCCCTGAATAGCCTGATGGCGACGCCAACCGAACGCGACCCGGGCCGCAACTACGTACAAAAGAGTCGTCTCTCGGGCTCGATTGGGCTCGTCGATGTGTCGTTTTCTTACCCCGCGCCGCCCGAGCAAAAAGCGCCCCTGGCGGTACAGAATATTAATCTGCAGATCGAACCTGGCGAGCGGGTGGCGATCATCGGCAAGATCGGCAGCGGTAAATCGACCATGCTGCGTTTGATTTCTGGCTTGTACCAACCCACCGAGGGGCAAGTGCAGGTGGATGGCATCGATATTCGCCAGATCGACCCAGCGGAATTCCGTGCGCAAGTGGGTTTTGTGACCCAGGAACTGCGCTTGATCCACGGCACCTTGCATGAAAACGTCATGCTCGGGCGCCCGGGGGTCGATTGGGATACCTTTCTGGCGGTGTCCAAGCTCACGGGCATCGACCGCATTGCAGCCGCACACCCCATGGGCTACGACTTGCCGATCAGTGAGATGGGTAACGGATTGTCGGGTGGCCAGCGCCAGCTGGTGGCGCTCGCACGCGCGCTGGTGACGCGTCCGCGGATTCTGTTGATGGACGAGCCGACTTCGGCGATGGATATGCAGACCGAGGCGCAGTTTGTGCAAAGACTGCAGACTATTATTGAGAATAGAACCGTCATTGTGGTTACCCATCGGCCTTCTTTGTTGGCTCTGGTTGATCGGGTGATTGTGGTCGATCAGCACCGCATCGTCGCGGATGGGCCAAAAGAAGAGGTGCTGGAGCGCTTGCGTGGCGGCACGCCGGGCGCGGCGGCAAGCGTCGCGGGTGGTCCCTCGGGGGGAATGCCAACGCCGCCGACGCCGATCGAAGCCGAGGTCAATCATGTCTGATGGGCGCCTGCAAGATCGGATGTGGATGGCTTCGCTCCAGAGTCGTCGGTTGACACGCCGAACCTTGAAGCGGCTCAACCCAACGCCGGGGCCTATTCGGGACATGTTGGCGGCCTTGCGTCCGCCCAAAGATTTGCCGGTGCCGGTTGCGAAGGCGGGCGAAGGTAAGATCCAGCGCGAAGACCTCGACTACATGCGCGACTTGAGCGAAGCACTCGAGGCGCAGGCCACCCCCGGCTCAACGGCTGCGCTGCAGTTGATGGTGTTATTGACGGTGGCGGCGGTCATTTGGGCGGCGGTGGCGCGGGTGGATGAGGTCACCAAGGCCGAGGCGCGCGTTGTACCGTCGAGTCGCGAACAGATCATCACCAGTCTTGAAGGTGGGGTGTTGGGCGAAGTGCTGGTGGCCGAGGGCGACCACGTGGAAAAGGGCCAGCCCCTCCTGCGGCTCGACCCGAAGCGCACGCGCTCAACCTTAAATGAGTCGCTCACCCGCAGTGTCATTCTCGAGGGCTCGATCGCCAGGCTACGTGCCGAAGCCACGGGTAAACCGTTGGCGTTCCCCAAAGACGTCTTGCGCGACGCCGAGACGGTGCAGCGCGAGACCGAGGCCTATCGTTCGCGGCGGCGCACCTTGGACGAAAGTGTGGCGGGTTTGCGGCGCAGCCTTTCGCTGTTGCAGACCGAGATCGACACGTCTGAGCGCTTGACCGAAAAGGGATTGTTCTCAGCGGTGGAATTGTCGCGGCTCAAGCGCCAGGCCAATGAGCTCGAGCAGCAAGTGACTGAGCGGCAAAATCGCTTCCGGGCCGACGCCAACGCCGAGCTCTTGCGCTATGAGGGCGATCTGGCGCAGCTGCGCGAGGGGATGGAGGTGCGCCGCGATTCCGTGGAGCGAACCACCTTGCGCGCGCCGCTCGACGGGATCGTGAAGAACCTCAAGGCCAACACCCTGGGCAGCGCGGTCTCGCCGGGTGCGCCTTTGCTGGAATTGATTCCTGTGAACGACGAGTTGTTGTTCGAGGCCAAGCTGTCTCCGAAAGAGATTGCTTTTATCCACCCGGGGCTGCCAGCGACGATCAAGCTGTCGTCGTTTGATTCGCAGATCTTTGGTGATTTAAAGGGAACGGTCGAGCGCATCAGTCCAGATACGTTTCGCGATGAGTTTCGGACTTCGCTCAACGCGGATCCGGTTTACTACCGCCTGATCGTGCGCTCGACGCAGAGTGAATTTGTCACCCGCACCCGCAAGTGGCCGATCGTGCCCGGGATGACAGGTTCGGTGGAAATCCGTACAGGCGATAAGACGGTTCTAGAATACATGACGAAGCCTTTGCTGAAGGCTCGCGAAGCGTTTCGGGAGCGGTGATGGTGCTGGGCTTGCGGGGGCGAGGTCTAGGTCTAGGTCTAGGGCTGCTTGTGCTACTCAGCGCGGCCACTAGCTCTGGCGCTTGGGCTGCGCGCCCACCAGGGTCGAAGGCCGCACCGGCGGTGCCTCTCGCAATGCCGGCCACGCAAGCTCCGCAAGCGCCGAAAGCCGCGCCAGGCGCCGACGCCGCGTTTTTTGCCCCGCTCGAAGGGGGTCGTGGGGTTCCAGCGACGAGTTTTTTGCGTCGTGAGGGCGACGTGCCCGAGCCGATTCAGCCTGCGAGTGCCGCGCAAACGGCTGACGCGATCGAGCGTTTGCGTTTGCTCGCGGTGGCGGCGGTTGAGCGTAGCCCCACCGTGCGCGACATTGCGGCTGGGGTGCGGGCTTCGCAGCAAGACGTGCGCGAAGTTGAGGCGCTGGGTAAGCCGCAGGTCAATTTGTCGGTGTCGTCGCGTTTTACTGAGCCGCCGTCAAATTCCACGGCGACGCCTCTGCGCGGGGTGCCCTACTACGTCGTGAGCGCAACCCAGCAGCTGTGGGATTTTGGTCGGCTCGAGTCGCAGATACAAAGCCGGCGCACGGTGGTCACCGGTCAGCAAGAGCGGCTTCGCTCGGCATACGAAGCCATCGCGGGTGAAACCTTGAGCGCGGCGGCGGAGCTGAGCCGTTATCGTGCGCAGCTCGCCGCGACCGATTTGTATCTCTCTCGCATGGAGCAGCTCTCGCGCATGATCGCTGAGTTGGTCCGCGAAGACCGTGGCCGCTCGGCCGAACTTCTGCAGGTGCAGTCGCGCTTGATGCAAGCCAAAACCGCGCGCGCGCTGATCGAAGTCAAAGTGCGCGAGAACGAAATTGTCCTGGCGCGCTTGGTGGGCGACGACGCGGCCGCGCGGGCCCTGATCGATGCCGTGTGCGAACAGGCCACGGTGGCTGCGCTCTTGGTGCTGCCCTCGATTAATGGTTTCCTGGCGGGCTTGCCGAATCACCCGGCCTTGAAGCAGCTCGAGGCTGAGGCCGCGGGGCAAATCCAGGTCGCT
>Ga0214921_10004870_pt1 | contig 19392 bp, 25 predicted proteins | sample LL1505_MetaG_FD_177992 | JGI IMG/M metagenome (GOLD analysis project Ga0214921, IMG submission 177992) | Freshwater microbial communities from Lake Lanier, Atlanta, Georgia, United States - LL-1505 | ecosystem: Environmental > Aquatic > Freshwater > Lake | place: USA: Georgia | collected... | reverse complement strand
ATTCCAGCAGTTTTTGAAAATCCTTGTGTCGGTGGTTCGATTCCGCCCCGGGCCACCAAAACCACCTTCGGGTGGTTTTTTCTTTTGGTCGGGCGGATGAGTGTTTAGACTAAGTGAAGCTCAATCTTCTTACCAACTGCGGCAGCGTATTTTCGAAGGGTATTAAGACTTGGAGAGTGCTTACCAGTAGCCAAAGAACTCTCTAATCGAGCAACTGCTGGAGCTTGTGTACCCATCAGTTTGGCAATTTGAGCTTGTGTCAATCCAGACTCTTTTCTTGCAGCAAGAATTTCATCAAGAATAGCGAACTCTTCACGATTGAGTTTATCTACCTCGACTTTAACGGCTGAGTTCTTGAGCATCTTACTGACCATTTGTTTATGGGTAAGAGTTTTAGTTATTTTTGTTGTCATTTCTTTAACTCCTTCATACGTTGCTTAGCAAGTTTTAATTCTTTTTCTGGCGTTTTTTGAGTCTTCTTAATAAAACTGTGCAATATGACAATTTCTTGTCCTACCGTCGTACAAAAGAAAACTCTCGCAATACCCTCAGCACCTTTAAGTCTTAATTCAAATAGGCCACCACCAAAAGCATCGGTATGTGGCAAGCCTAAATTTGGACCATACTCAATCATTCTATCGGTCAAGCCAATGTAACGAGCTTGAAGTGTTACGGGCAAATTCATGATGTCTTCTTGAACTTCTTGACTGTAATAAATGATGGAATATGCCATGCGTAAATAATAACAAATTTGTTATTATGGGGCAAGAGAAAATTGTCCTTCAAAAGGACATTCTTAAAGAAGGATTAGACCTCCTGAGAGTGTGGTTCGATTCCGCCCCGGGCCACCAAAATCAAATAATGCCTCACTGGTTAGTGGGGGTTTTGTTTTATGTAGCTACAGAATTGGGCAGATGAAAAGTTATATTCATTTACACGTCTAAGTTTAAAAAGAATTTTCTGAGATTTATTAACCTGAGAGTAAGTCAAGCGTGATTTTCTAGGTTAAAAATGTATACTGAAAGATTTTTCTCAGAAAGCTCATCATGGTATGCAATTCATTAGACTCTTTTATACAAGAAATGAAAACCTCTTGGGGGCCTCTTTCTTCGCAAGTGGTGGCTAGCACTAAGGCTAACTTAGAGATTTTAGCGACTACTTCTAAAGATGAAGCTTGGCTATCAACCCTGCATAAGAGTGCTTCACCCTATGAGGAGTTGTATCGTGACCCAGTTGATGGATTTGTGCTTTTAGCGCATACAGAAACTAGTGGCCTATACCGCCCTCCCCATGACCACGGAAGATCATGGGTTATCTATGTAGTACAAAGTGGTGAAATTGAAATGAGAAGCTATGCTAGGATTGAAAATCAGGAAGGTAGTGTTGAACTTGTTAAAAGAGATTCGACGATAGTGAAATCAGGGCAAGCAATGGTTTATTTGCCTAGGGATATTCACGATACTCGTTGTGTTAGCGAAACGGCACTTCTTTTTCGATTCACTGAACGCGATCTTAAGAAGGAGGATAAAGAAGACGGTAAGGTTACGCGTTATGTTGAGCGAGATGGAGTTTGGACAGTTTAAGGCTTAAGGTCAGGCATTCTAGGTCCTGGTTCGACTCCGTCCCGGGCCATCAAAATCAAATAATGCCCTGCTTCCTGCGGGGCATTTTCTTTTAAGCTGGCGGACTTGCTCTATCTAATTAATATATGTACAATGTACATATGATTTCATTGCGATTTGAATGGGAACCCCGAAAAGCTTCAGCCAATCTGAAAAAACACGGCGTTTCATTTGAAGAAGCAAAATCTGTGTTTTATGACGAAAGTGCTAAGTTAATTTCCGATCCCGATCATTCGGAAGATGAAGAAAGATTTATCTTGCTGGGATTAAGCCAATCTCTTCGTATGATTTTGGTTTGCCATTGTTATCGAAGTGAGGGCAATGTTGTTCGTATTATTTCGGCTCGCAAGGCTACGCCCAAAGAGTCAAAAGCTTATTAAAGGTGAAGATATGCGTAAAGAATATGATTTCTCAAAGGCTCGCAAAAATCCATATGCTTCTATGCTAAAGAAGCCTATTACCATCAGATTGGATGAGGACTCAGTAAACTATTTCAAGTCTGTATCAGAAGAGGTAGGCATTCCCTATCAAAGCCTTATTAACCTCTATTTACGTGATTGTGCCGCTTCCCAAAAGAAATTGAATCTTAGCTGGAAGTAGTCTAGCGGTAGGATCAGACTTCTTTTTGTCGGTGGTTCGATTCCGCTCCGGGCCACCAAGAAACACAGGTCCGTAAAGTATGTCTGAGGTCATACAACTAAAATTACCTTATGCAGGTTTTTTTATTTGAGATACAACCAATGGAATTCAATTAGAATAGCGCAATGCGCTTAATGTCAATAGCCACGCTTATCTTTTTATTTAATACAGCCCTTATGCCTGTATTTGGCGCAGCTCACGAGCAATCACATCAGACTCAGGAGGGTGTGGCTCAAATCACTTGGAATGATGATCAGTCTAGCAATGGCTTATTTCAAATAGTTCACGATGATCACCATACTCAAGTAGACTCCAGCAATCTAGACCATCATGACGGTGACCATCAATGCCATCATATTTCAGTCGTGGGTATGGTTGGGTCTTGCAATCCTTTGGCGACTCTAGATCTGAACAGCTTCAACGCTTTTGAGCTACTTTTGTCTCTAGAATTTTTCCCTGCCCGAATCGAGTATCCACCCAGAAACACTTAAACAGATAGTCCTCAACTCAATCTCTTGCGATTGAGCCATCTACAATTGTTTAAGGATTCATATGAAAGTAACAAAAATCGCTTTGTTTGCTTTAGCTTTAGCTTCAAGCATTCATAGCTGGGTAGTAAGCGCGGAAGAGTCGGTTAATGAACATTCATTGATTTTGTTGGTAGGCCCCGCAATGGAGAAAAGTACATTCGATGGTTCCAAAGCCTATGGCACTTCATTGGCTTTTGAATTTACGGCGATTGAACATCAATTAGAAATCGAGGTTGGAACCCAGTATCTAAGCACCTCCAATCCAAAAGAGCTCGGGATCCAAATCATCTTTAAAAAGCCTTTTGAGTTGGCTAAAGATATAGAGCTTGGTATCGGTTTAGGACCAGCTATCTGGAGGAAAACAAGTTCTCCAAGTAACAATCTTCAATCGGGTATTTCCTTTGTCGCAGATTTTATGTTTTGGACAACAAAAAAAATTGGATGGTACCTAAGCCCTAGTTATACCCATGGTACCAGTAGCGGTGCTGAGCGTGTGATAGGTCTTTCAATAGGACTTTTGTTCTCAATTTAAAGATAGGATCAGTCATCTTAGGCCTTGGTTCGATTACACTCCAGGCCATCTAAATCAAATAGTACTCTGCTACGTGCGGAGCATTTCTTCAATAATTCAGCTTTTACGTTTAATTGTTACCATTTATAATCATAAATAATTTGCGGTTATTTAAAGCCATATCTAATGACGTTGAATTTTTTATCTAAAAATGATTTAGCGGGCTCCTGTTATTATTTAAACATAACTATTTATAAGCTTTGAGATGTAAAGGTGCTTTGTTGTTTTTAGATGTTCCTATAATGAAAATAAAAATATTTTTAATTCTTAGCTTAATTAGCTTATTTATATTTATAAATGAAAAAGTTTGTAAAGATATGAGATATCACGATTATGCGGCCGGTATTGATAGATCTTTTAATTGCCCTTGGAAGAATAAATAGTTTTTTAAAAATGATGATGGAATTATTTTAATTAGTAGTATTCGTCAAGGATTCTCATGAATAATTTTTTATTAGTTAAATAAATTTCAGTAGTAAACGAAGATATTCGAATGACCGAATTAACATATAAAAAACCTCGAAAAACGAACCTTAATAGCACTCATCTTCAAGAAATTAATTTACCATTACTTGTAGAACTTCAAAAGGCGCAACAGGAGCAATTAGTCGAACTTGCGAAGGTCAGGTTTGGTTTTAATGATGATCAATTTAATCTATCATTTACCCCTCTCAATATTACGGAAAATCAAAGTGAGCAGCAAATACTCAGATTGATTATGCAAGTACCAAACTCAGAGCGTTCTGATCAAATTTTATATGCAATTGCCTCTGAGAAAATTAATCTTCAAATTGCAAATAACTTAATTAGAGCAATTGGAATTTTAGAAAGGCTTTCGCAGATTCAAGCATCAGAGAGCCTTTAAAAAATAATACTATTTTAGAAAACCATCAATAGTAAGTAACCTTTTATTAGATAGGAAATATCTTATTTGCTTATCTTAAACATAGACCCATTAAAAACAGCTTTAAGAAATTGAACGGCGATTTAAATCGTTCAGTTTCATGAAGAGTAATTAAATTTACCGTCACAGATGATCTAGTCCTAAAGAAATTTGACTATATCAAAACGTATAGAAAGATCCCAAGAACACTTTCCTGGATTTTTTGAAGCAGGGTTAAAACTGTCTAGCAATGTTTTCCTATTACTTATTTTACAAAGCTTAATTATTTAATTTCCATTATGATTAATTTAAAGCAAATTAACTAAGCGTTTCATCCAATTCTATAGATTTAATTCGGAGAAAAACTTGAACAGGCGAAATTTTTTATTGAGTAGTATTGCCAGTATTGCATCTAATTCTGTGTATGCTCAAATGAGCCATCATGGCGATTCTTATGAACGGCTAAATCAAGCAGGATTAATTTCTCGCCCACCTCTAGCCGATACTCAAGCTGTATTTGATAGTCCCGCCCCAAAAGCGATTAATCCGGGTAAGTGGATTACTAGAGCTAGCTTACCTTTGCCACGAAGTGAAATGGCTTGGGCTACCGAGATGAATGGCCGAATGCACCTTATTGGGGGCTATGGAGAGCAGCGTGTCGATCGCTCATACCATCATATTTACGATCCTCAAAAAGATATTTGGATCGTTGCCACCCCCCTACCTAGTGGAGCCAACCACGTTGGTGTAGTTACTATTGATAAAAAAGTTTATGCTATCGGTGGCTACATAGAACAAAACCGGAAACCTCGAGCGGAGTGCTATGTTTACTCTGATAGCTTGGACAAGTGGGAACGCATTGCTCCCATGCCATCTGCAGCTGGATCAGTTGCGTGTGTATCGATTAATAATAAACTTCATGCTATCGGTGGGGCTGTAGGTGACACAACTGATACAAAAAAATCGATTGGCACACATTTGGTATATGACCCTATATTCGATGCCTGGGAAAAACGTGCTCCAATGCATACCCCAAGAGATCACGTCGGCGCAGTTTCTCACCAAGGGTTAATTCATGTGATTGGCGGTAGAGTAGATAGTTTTCATACAAACTCCAATTTACATCATGTTTACATTGCGCAATCTGATCGATGGGAAGCCAGAAATCCACTACCAACTGCAAGATCTGGACACGGGGCTGTAATTTTAGATAATAAAATTTTTGTCATGGGTGGGGAAGGAACAAATCGAGTATTTGGGCAAAATGAAGCTTATGATATTTCTAAAGATTCCTGGGAACAATATGCCCCGATGCCAACACCAAGGCACGGTTTGGGCGCTGTAGTTCTCGGCAGAAGCATTTATGTTGCAGGTGGTGGGGCGGTTATGGGGGGCGGTATACAAACCTCTATCAACGAAGCATTTACCTTATAAACTTAAATCTTTTTCTGTATTTAATAGGCATTACCAAATTTGACAGGTACAAGGTCGCATAATTTAAGACAAGTTAAAACTGGTGAATCAAGCCTTTGAAACCATTATTAGAGCCGGTCTATCAGAGAATATTTGAAAATTATTGTATCGTCGGTTTAATTGCGTCCGAGGCCAACAAGAGTTACGATATCAAACTTATTGGACTATTTTCTTCTAAGATTTGATAGGTTTAAAACGTCGTGGGTCTCAGATATCTCAATCAATAAACGTCTTTTATAGTACAGTTTTACGTAATTGGGATTTCCTCCTTATCAACTAAGATAGCTTTTGTTAAGATAGCAAATAAATACTTTAATTAGATACAGGAATTCCAGTGCAAAATTGCACTCAAAGTTAAAAAAGGTCAGTACATGAACATAAAAAATATTATTGGTTCAGTTGAAAAATTATTCCTAATAATCATTGCAATTTTTACTATTGCAGCAATGGGTCAAGAAGTTATTTCTTTAATTGGTAAAGGTCGTGTTGAGTTACAAGACCTACTATTAATGTTCATTTATGCAGAGGTTCTTGGAATGTTAGTCGCCTTTTATTCCAGCCATCGTATTCCAATAACCATACCTTTATTTATTGCAATGACTGCATTGAGTAGATTAATCATCCTTCAGGGAAAGGATGGAAACCCCGCAATCTTGCTTTATGAAAGCGGTGCTATTGTATTGATTGCAGGAGCTTGTTGGATAATTAGTCGAGTTAGCACTGAAAAAGAGTCTGAGTAGTAAAGTCTGAATTAGATAAAGTGATCACCTTAATAGGTATAAAATTGGATCAAGTCTTTTAGACTCTGTTCGATGAAGCCTTAGGCTAGCAAATTCAATTTAAGTTAATTTAAAAACCCTATGGAATATATTAAGGCTCATTGTAGGGGGTTTTTATTTCCGCATGTCTTTGGAAAATTTGTTAATGGTTCTATTAATCCAATAGTTTTTGGGTTTTTTGATAAAGCTAGTTTTAGCCCCCCTGAAACTTGGGTATTAATCGCATTTTTACAGGAAATAATTTGTGTAATTGCTTTAGTAGTGGGCGGTTTTACCCCGAAACAGCCTATGGCCGTGGCTTCTTAACTTACTCTACTTTTGAGTTCAGTTAGTAATGGGAGGATTACCTAGGCACTAATTGATTCTGCCCTTTGTTACTTACAGTCGAGAGTCTTTATAGTAACTTAGTAGACACGCAAACTATACCAAAAAAAATAGGTGCACGTATACCAATATGTTTAGAGGGGTAAATGAGCTCTGGGTAATGCCATTCCCACTAAACAATCACGTGAAACTAGTTTCGCCAACTCATTTTCTGAGAGTTGTTCTGTTCCTGCTGGTCGTATTGGGAGGATGAGATATCGTAGATCTGCATTGCTATCGTGCACGCGTACCTCAACATGTTTGGGAAACGTTAAACCAAATTCTTGCATGACTGCACGAGGCTCTCTTACAGCGCGTGATCGATAGGCTTTACTGACATACCATGCTGGAGGTTCACCTAAGAGCGAACGCGGGTAACACGAACAGAGCGTACAGACGACTAAATTATGGATATTAACAGTATTTTCAATTACCATAATTTCAGCTTCAACAACATCAATACCTAACTCGATGGCAGCTTTTTTTCCATCTGTTAGCATACGTACTTTATATTCTGGATCAACCCAAGCGCGAGCCACCATTCGAGCCCCCTGATGCGGGGTTGCAGCATCATTAAACTCTAGTCTCTTGCGAACTTCCTCACCTGTAATAATACCTTTTTCGATAAGCATCGCCCGTAACGCAATAAACTTTGCTTCACCAAGAGTTAGCGTAAGATCGTTATCCTCCTGTGCAGGATGCGCATCTGCGTGATCATGATCGTGGTCGTGGTCGTTGCTCACAGTGGCTTTTCTAAAGAAAGAAGGCTTTCCAGCCAATGATCATAGATTTCTAATACGAGCGTATCACAGTCTGAACCTACATAATCTGGCCAAAGATCATTTTGTTTGAGTCGAACACGATATAGGGGGATAGGCTCACGGCCAATGCGGCCATAGGCCCGCTCTTCTGGATTTTCAAATAAACCTACAAAGGAGTCTATTAAGCCTATCTTATTACGAACATATTGTGGAGTTCGTACATGTCCAGCTTTACCAATATCTCGAATACGAACAATCTCCCCAGAGGAGAAGATTCGGTGATTACGGGTTTGCATGATATGGCAATCCTTGACGATGAATCTCTTCGGTTCGCGCCATTAACTCGGCTCGGTCGATAATTCCTTTTTCTATTAGAAGATCGGTCATGCCATCCGTTCGACGATCATAAAATCGTGATTTTTTATATTCTTCTATAGGTGTTGCTTCAACCGCTCGTCTAAATTCATCTAAGTTAAAAATACCCTTAGACCACAAAACGTTAAACATTGCGATCATATGCTTTTCCCAAAAAAGTTGAGGAACTTCCTCTTGGGGGATAGCCCCTGCTGGTAATCCGCCAATATCCGTAATTAATCTTTCAGGAATATCACTCATTGTTTATAGATCCATCATTTAAGCATTAAAAGCGAGTTCATTCAGGGGAAAATATATTTATTACATTATTAATTATCTTATCAAAAAACTGCCGACTAAACTACTTAATTACGTCATGAACAGCCATAGGTTCTCAGTATTTAATTAAATTGCACATGATTGCAGAAAAAGTTGAATCTGCCGCTACTCAAAAAATCAAAGACCTTGCTTAGTAATGGGCATTTTCTAGGGAATACTTAATTCAAACTTTGATAGTAAGGCATTACGCAGAATATAATCGCAGGCCTCAAGATAAGAGCCTTAAGTCTTTTACTTTAATTAGGAGCCCATAGGTTGTTTATAGGCAAGCAATATAATGACTTATTGTTATATTGCTTTAAACGATATTTATGGTTTCGATTGTTTTTTGGCAATTCGTTTGTTAATGTCTTTGAGCATTGCCTCATCGGGCTCTTTCCAATTAGCTCCAGTCTGATTTGCCATGTAGACCACTGCAGAAGAAAATTCAGCTACAGTTAAGTCTGACTTTCCACCCTTTGGTGGCATGGCTCCTACACCGTGATAACCATCGGAAGTTATATGAGCCTGTCCCTCTTTGATAAGCTTGCCCCATTGCTTTTTATCCCCAACCATAGGAGCCTTATTAAGACCGGTAGCATGGCAGATTGAACAAACGGCTTTGTAGGTCTCTTCACCACTAGCCATGCTTGTAGAATTAAAAAGAAACAGGATGAAGAATAGGAGATATTTCATATATTTAGGAAGTTTGAGATAAGGTATATAAATTATATATTTGATCTGTTTGCTGTGTTGACAGATATTCCTTAAATAATTGCCAAAATTACGATTTCTATCCGTGCTATCAAATTTAAATAATCTCCAGCGCATACTGATCTTGCCTCACAAACAATGCCCGCATGGTCTCTTTCAGAGCTATCTATAAGTTTCTTTTAAAAGTACAGTTACGAATGAGAGAATTATGTCGTCTTAGTGTTGCAATTGAGCGTCGATGAATTGATGGTTATGAAGTCTTTAATAAGTCCCCAACTGAAAGATCTCCATCCTCCAATACTTGTGCTCTGATACCGCCATTATGTTCATAGGCAATTTGAAAATTCTTTTTATTGGCTAATTTTGAGGGTCGTTCGCAAGGATCACAAAGCTCAACTCCTTGTAACTTGAGCTTACCCAGAAAAAATACTTTACCTACTAAGGCATTTAGTTCTTCAGGCAATAAATTCTCAATCATAATATTTCTTCGTGTTTCACAAAGGTTAAATTCAAGCAAGCCGTTTGAGCTCAAGGAATGATTAGCTATGTTAATGCCCGTTTTTGTAATTAGCGTGATGTCTCTAATCTTTGGGGGATTTGATTTAGAAAAGGCGCCTAAATTTAAAGCGTATCTATCCCCTTCAATCCCAATTCCTGCAAGCGCCTTTACTTTTTGACGACTTTCCATTGCTAAGCCTGCATTCGGACAAATATAGATGCTATGGATATAGGGGATCATTTACATTATTTTTTTATCATTGGGATATTGAGTCTACTATAGTTCAAAACTGTCTAGACGTAGAGTCCGACCTTGGTCTCCAAGATTTAAAAAGAGAGCTTTTAGCTCTATATTTTCTTTTTATCATTTACATTTTATAAATGTACTTAATACTCTGTAAATGTCAAATTAAGCGAGTTTCATTTGTTTCAAAACTAATTTTCCCAAGATTCCGTAGGGATTGGCAATCGTTTCAGGCATCTCAAAATGGTTGTAGTTTTGACCAATAATATATTCAACAGGTTTACCCATTTCTTTGACTGCTCTAGCGAAATCTTTACTTTGTCTTTGGAAGTCAGGGGTTTCAAGATTTCCATGAGCAACAATGATTGGGGTATTTAAAAACTCAAGATGTCTTTGTGTACTTAGGGCATCTTCCATACGATCAGTAAATTTCACATAGGAGCTTCTTGCGGACAAGCGCGCAGGCTTTAGATCATACATGCCACTACATAAAAGACCTCCTTTAATAATATCCATGGGTAAGCCAAAGTCTTTTTGCCAATTAGTGACTAAAGTTACACCTGCTAAATGTCCTCCTGAAGAATGTCCAGATAGGTAGATCTTATTGGGATCACCATTAAAGCTAGGCGCATTTTTATAAACCCATGCAACGGCTCTTCTGATTTGATCAATCATCGGCATCAAATCACCATTAGATTCAATGACGTTAATAAAATCAGGCACCACAAAATGTGCGCCGGCGTTAACAAATGTTTCAGCTTTGAAACCAAAATTCTTAGCTAATCCAGAGCGCCATGCTCCACCATGGATAAAGATATTAATCGGTGCATTTGGGCGATTACACAAATAGATATCTAATCCCTCAATGGGCGTTGGCCCATAGGCAAATCGTTTTGGATCGCCCAGTCTACTGCGAGTGATATCACTATTGGAGGCATATCTATTTTGAATTTGTTTAATGTTGGGAGCATAAACACTTTGATCATAAGAGGCGTCGAGTTCGGCCTGATCCATATCAAGCCAGACCAAGGGGCCTTTCTCCTTTGGGGTCACTGAAGTTGAATTTTGGGCAAGAGCTGAAGAAACGAGTCCAGCTCCCATAGTAAAAAGTAATGATCGCTTAGTATTCACATTGTCTCCTTAAGATTCTTGATTATGGTGGAAATTGTTAATAAAGGCAAAAGGACGGAATCGAATATATTGAACCCGAGTCGATTCGGTCCTATGCCACCAAGAATCTAAATAATTTCCTTTTTAGTCAGGGGGGGGCCATCTGAAGCTTGGCGCGGATGGATACTTTAGTTTTTGACATCAATATTTAGTATTGTTCTGTTAAATTGATTGAATAAAATTTTAGCCTATTAAGCCACACCTTAATTCCCCATAATTGTTTGATGGATTCAAAATACCACTCTATAACATATCGTAAGGACATTGATGGACTGAGAGCGATAGCTGTGCTCTCAACCATTGCATATCATACATTTCCGAATTTTGTAAGTGGGGGTTTTGTCGGCGTCGATATCTTTTTTGTAATCTCTGGTTTTTTAATCACAAAAATTATCTTAGAAAATTTAGAGTCAAATAGTTTTAGTTTTCTAGAGTTTTATTTTCGTCGTATAAGACGTATTTTTCCAGCATTAATATTGGTATTAGTAGTGTGCTATGCATTTGGCTGGTATGCACTTTATGCTTCAGAATATAAAAGGCTGGGAGAGCATATTGCTGCCGGCGCGGGTTTTATACAAAATTTCGTTCTTTTAAATGAAATCGCTTATTTTGAAAAAAGTGTAGATACAAAACCGCTAATTCACTTATGGTCACTATCTATTGAAGAGCAATTTTATTTACTTTGGCCGGCAATTATTTGGGTTTTATATAAAACTCGAATTAATTTAGTAGGGGCACTATTGTGCTTAGCGTTAATTTCGTTTTTTATCAATATCTATAGTATTAATTCAGATCCAATAACCACCTTTTACTCGCCCTTTAGTCGCTTTTGGGAGTTACTAGTAGGGGCACTTTTGGCATGTATATACCTTAAAAATAAATTTAAAATAAGACAGTCCAGTCAGATTGTTATAAATCTACTATCTTGTATTGGTCTAACTCTTTTGATTATCGCTATTTTTGGGATTAACAGTAAAGATTTATTTCCAGGTTGGTGGGCGTTATTGCCAACCATTGGGGCGGTTCTGTTAATATCGGCGAATACTGAAGCAAGTGTCAATCAATTATTTCTTTCTCATCGTGTGATGGTTTGGTTCGGAGTAATTAGTTATCCATTGTATTTGTGGCATTGGGTTTTACTCAGCTTTGGACAAATTATCTCTGCTGGAAAATTATCGGACTTTTATAAAATTTTTCTGACTCTTATAGCTATTGGCCTGGCTTATCTTACAAACAAGTATTGGGAAAGCCTATTTCGTTATAAGGGAAAAAAAGTTGCTATTTTATTGATGTTTCTGATGGGGTTAATTGGCTATCAAGGATGGAGTGCTTATGTTCGTGAGGGCCTAGATTTTAGACATAAATATGTCTTGGATCTTCATGGTGGAAGGCCCTCACATACAGATCAAGAATGCCTGAAAAAATTCTCAGGCTATGATACATATTTTTGTAGACTCTCTAATATTGGACAACAAAAAATAGAGACAGTATTAATTGGAGATAGCATCGCACACAATCATTTTTCAGGACTTGAGCAATATTATCTGAGCATTGGCAAAAGTTTTGCTATGGTGGGTTGGCCAGGCACTCAGCCATTAATCAAAGAGGACTATGAAAAAAACTATTTACGCGAGACCGCGCATAAAATGAATACACTCATGATTTATTTGGCTCAGGATAAGAGCATAAAGACGGTAATTTTGGGAATGCGTGAAACTGGTATTAATACTCTAGAAAAAGCTCAATTACAAAGAACTTTTAAATTTTTAAAAGATAACGACAAGCAAGTAATTTTCATAAGTCCTCCGCCACAACTTACATTTGATCCCATTGAGTGTACCGGCATGCCACCATTTAGACCCATGATGAATAAAGAATGTATTCAAGATATAAAAGACATTCATGCCCAATACTTTATTGCAAGGATTGAGTTAAAAGAAATAGCAGATAACTTTAATGTTAAATTATTTGATACATACCAGCAAATATGTATCGATAATACATGCCCAATAAAAATTGAGGGCGGACTACTTTATCGAAACAAGGGTTACTTATCTGTTGCAGGATCTAGGAAAGTTTTTGAAAAATTTACAGAGTAATTCATACTTACTATTTGTTGCAGATTTAAATTCAAGAATTACCTAAAATGATATGAACTGAAATAATTTTGAACTCTGTTATGTCGAATATCTTTAGGTAATTATCTTAAAATTGAATAAATAAAATTCGGAGTAGTTGATGCTAATAGTAACCTCAATGATTGCCGCTGTATTAACAGCTATTTTTATTAAACTGTCCTTTGCTGTGATTAAGCTAAGAAGAAAGAATCAAGTTGGCATAGGAAGTGGAGGTTTTGATGACTTAGAGAGGGCTATACGAGCCCAAGGTAACTTTGCTGAATATGTTCCCTTTGGCATTATCTTGATCGCGTGTCTTGAGTTAAATGGTGCGCCTTGGTGGTTGGTAACTATTCCTGGCATCACTCTGATTATTGGTAGGCTGATTCATGCTCAAGGGATTAATCAGCCTCCACCAAACTTTAGTAAAAGGATCTTAGGAATGAAATTTACTTTTTACACACTTATATCCCTGGTAGTTTTCAATTTGGGATGGTCTTTTTATCGGTTGGTTAAATAGAGTCAGTCACTCAAGAGGAATGCCTGCCATAGGGCACAAAAAATTTCGATAGTTCTTAGTTAGGGATCATATCAGGAGTAAATCTAAAATTAGTCTAGATTAATATCAACTCGCACTTGAGAGCTGGTCCAAAAATACCATAGACCTAAAAACAGGAAACAATATACAGAATCGGCCCATAAGAAAAATGTTAAAGTATTACAAAGATTAAATAACATTTATTCCAATACTTTTCGGTTTGGAAATAGATAAATCATGAAGGAGACACCTTGAACTCGAGTAGTGGAATGAGCAGGTTATTGCGGTGCCATGTAAATCATTGGCAAAAGTTTTTTCTATGCATGTTGATTGTATTGAGTGGGCCTATTAGTGCACAAGAATATCCCAATAGGCCTGTACGTATTTTCGGTCATGGACCGGGCAGTACGGCGGATTATTTGTCGCGTGTGGTCGCGCAAAAGCTTTCTGAAAAATGGAATCAACCGGTAATAGTTGATAATCGCGCAGGCGCTGGCGGTACTGTGCCAGCTGATATTGTTGCTAAAGCCTCAGCCGATGGCTACAGTTTATTGATGGGACATGCCGGACCTATGGTGAGCTCCGTTGTTTTATACCCCAACTTACCCTATGACCCTGTAAAAGATCTAGTTGGTGTATCCATGGTGGCAACAGGTGTCACTGTGATGATGGTACATCCAAGTATTCCCGCCAATACAGTTGCTGAATTTGTTCAATATGCAAAAAAAAGAAATGATCTTAATTTTTCATCAGCGGGCAATGGCACGATTAGCCATTTAACTGGAGAGTTATTTAAACAAGTAACAGGCGTCAATATGATGCATATCCCCTACAAGAGTGCGGGCGCAGGCTTAACTGCCCTGCTAGCCAATGAAACTCAAGTCTCATTTTTATCACCAGTGACTGCAGCTGCGCAATTAAAAACAGGTAAATTAAAAGCCTTAGTTGTTTCAACCAGCGAACGATTTCCTGGCCTACCAGAAGTCCCTAGTGCATCAGAAGCAGGACTGTCGGGAATGGATGCCAAATTATGGTTTGGACTTTTTGTTGTAGCAAAAACTCCTAAAGCAGTCATACAAAAATTGAATCAAGATATTACAGAAATCCTACGTCGTTCAGATGTAAAAGAACTGTTCTTGAAACAGGGTATTCAAGCATCATCTTCAACACCTGAGTCACTAGAAGATTTTGTGAAAACAGAAATCAAACGTTGGACCCCAATCATCAAAAACGCAAATATACAGGCTGACTAACATGACACAAACCACAAACGAACAGACAAAAGACCCACGCATTGAATCTGCTATTTCTCATTGGGCGCCACGCTTTGTGGCTAATGGTGTGCCGATGACAGACTTTTTAGAAGTTACTGCAAGCTTGCAACATTGGGATAATTGGTGTCAAGCTTGGTCGCAAAGAGCTGCTATCCATGAAGGCTTAGGCCATGAAGCATTTAATGACGGTTTTGAATATTCTGCGAGTCAACATTGGACACGTGCGGCAGTTTGTTATCACTTTGGAAAATTTTTATTTGTGAATGATTTAGAGCAAATGCGCCAAGCGAATATGAAGGCTGTGGAGTGTCGTAATTTAGCCCTACCGTATTTAAAGCCACCTGGAGAAAGGGTCGTTATTCCATACCAGGGTAAATTTTTATATGGTAATTTAAGAAAACCACTAGGCGTCTCAAATCCACCCATTGTTGTCATGTGCATGGGATTAGACTCAGCAAAAGAAGAAATGGACGATTATGAAAATCGTTTCTTAGTTCGAGGTTTAGCTACCCTAGCATTTGATGGGCCAGGTCAGGGAGAGGGTGAGTATGATTTTCCACTGTGCCCTGAGTTTGAAGAGCCGGTAGGAGCCGTATGTGATTATTTAGAAACCAGGTCAGATATTGATCGAAACCGTATAGGGATTTGGGGAGTTTCTTTGGGTGGTCATTTAGCCCCAAGAGCGGCTTGTTTTGAAAAAAGAATTAAAGCCTGCGTAGCGTTATCAGGAGCTTATCAACGATCTGCAAGTTTTGAAGGTAGACCGATAATCAATGTTGAGGCATTTCGTGTTCGGACGAAAAGTGCCAATCTTGAAGAGGCCGGGAAAGTTGCCCTGCGGATGTCATTAAAAGGCATTGCTAAAAATATTACTTGTCCAATTTATATTGTTGCTGGGGATAAGGACCGTTTAACACCAGTGGACCAAGCAAAGCTATTAGCTGCGGAAGTTTCCGGCCCATGCGTACTATCGATTATTCCGGGTGGTAATCATGTGGTGAATAATCTTTGGTATAGATATCGCGATCAAACAGCAGACTGGATGTCACGACAGTTATATGCTATTTAGTGCATTTGTTTGCTTTGAAGATTTAGTAATTTCTTGAAGGTAAAATACGCCTTAACAGCCTTCAGAAATATCTTTTTCAAGAGTCAAACAAGAGTAAAGTGGACTTATGTTCAAAACTCTACTAGCTCTGCCGCGAACCGTTCGGTTGATTTAACCTCATTACCGGACCCATGCTCTTTCCTGCTTCATTTATTTTTGGTTAATTGTATAAATCAATTGCCCCATTGTATGCATTTCTGTTTTCTGGGAGTTGTGCGATAGTTACAATCTCATTAATAGTTTTTTGGATTTATAAAATTTATCCCAAAGAATTTATGAGATCAAATTACATGATGTAAATATTTTTAACAAGTATTTATCGATATTCCATAAAATCTAGATTGGACTTTGACTATCAATTAAACCCCATCTTTAGCAAGCCTTAAACCAGTCATTTGCCAGCGAGCGTGAGTTGGAAAAAAATTACGGTAGCTGATTCTGGAATGTCCAAGAGATGTATATGCAGAGCTTCCTCTAAGGACCATTTGGTTAATCATAAATTTACCATTGTATTCTCCAGCAATACCCTCCCAAGCCTTATATCTTGGATAAGGACTATAGTTGCTACTGGTCCACTGCCAGACTTTACCAAATAAATCATCCACTAAATCTTTATTTGTTTTAGCAAAAGCTTCCCACTCAAATTCTGTGGGTAAACGAGCACCTTCAAAGCCATCTAGTCTTTTATCAGCCCAACGAGCAAAGGCTTCAGCTTCAAAATAGCTAATATGTGATACTGGTGAAAAGGGTTCGATAGGCAAATTGCCTTTAAGTGAAAAGTTAAAGTATTGGTTATTTTTGTTTTTATTCCAATAAAGTGGCGCTGTAATATCTTGAGAGCACACCCATGCCCAGCCGGCATCTAACCACCATTGAGAGTTTTGGTAACCACCATCTTCAATAAAGAGATGCCATTGAGCATTTGTAACAAGCTGATTTGCTATCGAGTGATTTTGATTAAGGGCTGAGTGAGATGGTGACTCATTATCAAAATGAAAGTCTTCACCCTCAAAGCCAATATCAACGATACCTGAAATACCCTCTATCCAACGAAAAGGCTCAGTTAATTGATTGCAAGTTTTGGTATCGAAGGAATAGGCGGGCAATAATGAGTTCTGATAGAAAAGATGCTGAATATCTGTTAGCAATAGTTCTTGATGTTGTTGTTCATGATTAATTCCCAATTTGATGAGCCATTCTAATTCGGGAGTTAGATTATTTCTAATAAGAACACTTATCCTATCCTCTACATTTTTGCGCCACTCCAATACTTCATTTAAGGATGGCCTAGTTAATAATCCCCTTTGCTTACGTGGATGTTTATCACCAACACTGTTGTAGTAACTATTAAATAACACAGCAAAATGAGACTTCCAAAATACGAAATCTTTTTCAAAAGATTTGAGAACAATCACTTCATAAAACCAAGTAACGTGAGCTAAATGCCACTTAGCCGGGCTAGTATCTTCCATCGATTGCGCTTGACAATCTTCAGGACTTAAGCCTGCAATTAAACTAGCTGTATAGTTTCTTGAGCGGTGAAATTCAACAAGTAGAGATTCGTTAGAGGACATTTTTAAGAAACCTTAATTAGCATAGATTATCGCAAAATAGTCTTTAGGATCTGTCCAAGTTGTTGTCGATTTAAAGCCAGCATTCTCTAATAATTGTTTCATGGAGGTAATCGTGTATTTATGGGAATTTTCTGTATGAATTAATTCTCCTTTTTTAAATAATCTACGATTGCCTGGCCAAGAAACTGATAAATCTTCAAGAGCTTCCAAGTAAAGCTCAACACGATTTTGAGAGTGGTTGATGATTACCTTGTGACAAAACTGAGAAACATTAAAATTCGATCCAATAATAGAATTGACAGATCTTAAAATGTTGAGATTGAACGCAGCGGTTACTTTCAGGTCATCATCGTATGCGGCCTTGAGCACAAGATCGTCTTTCATGAGATCAACCCCGATTAGTAAACCCCCATTCTCGACTTGCTCTTTAATCTGGGTGAGAAGAGTTTGAGCTTCTGAAGTTAGAAAATTACCAATACTTGAGCCTGGATAAAAAAAGACTCTGCCATTATTTCTTATGTTGTTGGGCATGATTAGATTTTGTGAAAAATCCATTCCTAAGCATTGCATATGAATATGAGGATACTTACTGCGCATATTTTCTATGGCATCTTTTAAGTATTTTTCTGAAAAGTCAATTGCTACATAATTGGAAGGTTTGAGAAAATCAAAAAGAGATTCAGCTTTTTGACAATTCCCCGCGCCTAAATCAATTAAAGTTTCAACATGTCCAATCGCATCAGCTATTTCTGATTTGTATAGGCTCAGAATAGTTTTTTCAGTTACTGTGGGGTAGTATTCAGGAAGTAAAGTGATGGCCGTAAAAAGATGTGAACCAAGTGGGTCATATAAAAATTTTGGAGAAATTGAGGCTGATTCAGCCAATAGACCTTTTTCAATTTCATGGAGAAAATTTTGTTGTTCTAGAACTGATTGATATTCAGGGACTACAGGATTTTGCATAAAGAGTGAGTGACTAATTTTTTGTGGGATTTAAGTGTTTATACTACAAATTAGTCGTATGTGCTGTTCGTTATTTTTAATCGGAGATGTCATGAAAGCTATTTGGAATAAAGAAGTTTTAGCAGATTCAAATGAGACAGTTGTTATTGAAGGAAATCATTATTTTCCCCCATCTAGTCTAAATATGGAGTTTTTTAAAAAATCAGATAAAAATACAGTATGTTCCTGGAAAGGTACTGCTAGTTATTACGACCTAGAGGTTCATGCGCAATCGAACAAAGATGCTGCTTGGTACTATCCAGAACCAAAATCAGCTGCAAAGAATATTTCGGGCTATGTTGCTTTTTGGAGAGGCGTAGAGGTCGTAGACTAGTCAAATAAGTTTAATCTTTAAGTGTCTCAACATGCCATCGCTTTAGTAATAGAGCATTGCTCAAAACAAAAAAGCTAGATAGCGCCATTGCACTTCCTGCAACCATTGGTGAGAGGTAGCCTAGGGCCGCCAATGGGATACCAGCAGTATTAAAAATGAATGCCCAAAATAAATTTTGACGAATTTTGTTCCAAGTTCTTTTAGAAATATCAATTGCATTAGGGATAAGGTTAAGATCACCTCGCATTAATGTGATTCCAGCAGATTGAATCGCTACATCAGTACCAGTTGACATTGCCATTCCCACATCTGCAACAGCTAATGCGGGGGCATCATTAATACCATCACCAATCATTGCAACATATTGACGATCTTGATTACTTATGGGAGTTTTAAGCTTATCAATAATATCTGCTTTATCACTCGGCATCACTTGAGCAAATACTTTATCAATACCAATGATTTTTCCAACACGATCTGCTGAATACTGGTTATCTCCAGAAATCATCGCTGTACGGATACCTAA
>Ga0214921_10004868_pt1 | contig 19395 bp, 18 predicted proteins | sample LL1505_MetaG_FD_177992 | JGI IMG/M metagenome (GOLD analysis project Ga0214921, IMG submission 177992) | Freshwater microbial communities from Lake Lanier, Atlanta, Georgia, United States - LL-1505 | ecosystem: Environmental > Aquatic > Freshwater > Lake | place: USA: Georgia | collected... | reverse complement strand
AAACAGAAGCCGCTTAAGTGCTTGCTGACTGCACCAAACTGGCAGCCACACACAAATCGGCCCAAGCCTTGGCTTTGTCGGCTTGATTGCGCAGCAAATAAGCGGGTGGGTAGGTCACCACCACTGGGACACCCTTGAAGCTTTGCACTTGTGAGCGCAACTTGCCCAATGGCTCTGCACTTTGCAACAAAGCCAGCGCAGCCGTTCTGCCCATGGCCAATATGACTTTGGGTTGGACCAGTTCAACTTGCCGCGCCAAATAAGTGGCGCAATGCGACACCTCCACTTGGCTCGCATTGCGGCCAGCGGGGGTGCGGCATTTCAATGCGTGCGTCAAATAAACTTGCTCCCGCGTGAGGCTGAGCGCCTTCAACATGTTGTCGAGCAATTGGCCTGCAGCCCCTGCAAAACTTCTCGCCGCTTGGTCTTCTTCCTCGCCTGGCGCATCGCCCAGAATCATCCAATCGGCTGAAGCCAAGCCTTCTCCCAAAATAGCTTGCTGGCGCGACTGGCACAAGCCGCAACCCGTGCAAGCCGTTACGGCCGACTGCAGTTGCGCCCAGTCCATGCTGGCAATGCCTTCTGGCAAATTCGAAATATCGACAATGGGCACCGACAGCATTTGCGGTGCAATTGAAACAGGCGCTACGGAGGAAGAGGCTGCACCCTGTTGAGGCGCCGAGGGTGCAGCAGTTTGTGTGGCCACCGAAGCAAGCGCAGGCGTGGCGCGTTCAGTTTGTGGCATCCAAACACGCACACCCATTTCCGCCAACATGGCACGTTGGCGATCGTCCAGTTCAAAACGCGTGGCGTTTTCATCGACAGGGACAGTTGTCTCTTCAGTCATTGCTTAGGCTTTAAGGGGCATGCTCATGACCACCGCAGACTCTCGGGTGGTTCTACCAGCAGGATAGTAATCTTTTCTCAAACCCACTTGTTGAAAACCAAAACTTTGGTACAAATTCAAGGCAGGCGCATTGCTTTCTCGCACCTCAAGCCATAGGCAAGTTGCACCATGGGCCTGAGACCAAAGACTCAAGGACTGCATCAAACAACGCGCCCAACCTTGCCGCTGAAAGGGCGGCGCTACGGTGATGTTGAGCAAATGAACTTCGTCAATGACTTGCATGGCCACAAAGTAGCCCACCAATTGCTCGCCCGCCACCAAGCGGTGCGCCACATAACCGGCCTTCAAGGCATCTTTGAAATTGCCCAATGTCCAGGCGTGGCTGTAAGCCGATTGTTCAACCGCCACCACCGCTTCTAAATCGGCCTCGGTCATGGTGAGCAGTTGCACCGGGGTCTCGGGTGTCAGCATTTGCTTGAGCTCTGGTGGCCACAGGTTCATGCTGCAGGTGAGCTCGTGGTGAATACCGATGCATTGGCAAGGGCATCGGCTTTGGCCAATTTGATGGCGTCTCTCTCTGCCGTGGTCTGCGCAACCTTGTCGCGAATGTAAAGTGGCTGAACCCACTCGGGCGCAACAGCTTGTTGGGTGGCCCACAAAACAGGGGCCATGCGCAGCAAAGCCAATGCGTGCGGCACTGCGGCAACACAAGACACGGGAACACCGCCCGCTTCAAATTCTTGCAAAGGAAAGCGGTCTTTGTAGACTTCAAAGCCATTGCCTGCCAAGACCAGGTTTGGCAGGTTCATGCGGCTTAATTGCGCCGCCATTGCTTCGGGCGAACCTACTTGCAAGGGCTGCACAGATGTCCAATCTGATGTGGCAACGTGCCACGCATACACGCCCACATAAACTTCGCCCATGCGAGCGTCCATCACTGAGGCAATGTACCCGTCTTGCGCAGGGACAAGTTTGTGCCGTGCATCTTCTGCCACAGCCTTCAAACTGTCGACAGGAATGACTTTCAAATTGGCACCCAAGGCAAGTCCTTGCGCTACCGCACAGGCCGTTCTAAGGCCTGTGAAAGAACCAGGGCCTTGGCCCACCACCAAGGCTGTCAAATCGGAAAGTTTGAATTGCGCTTGCGCAAGCAAAGCATGCACAGTGGGAATCAATTGTGCCGATGCATTGGCGCCACCTAAGCCGTGGTGATGCCAAGTTTGGTCACCTTGCGACAAGGCCACCGACATCATGTCGGTGCTGGTGTCAAAGGCCAAAAATTTCAGGGCTTGGGTCATCGCATTCAAGTTTGAGAAATTAGGATTTGACCACGGCTTGCCGAACGCCAAACAAGATACCGCCAGTCACCAAGGCCAAACCAGCCCACAAATTCCAAGACAAGGGCTCACCCAAAAATACCACAGCACCTAGCGCGGACAAGCCCGGCACCAAGGCCGTGATCATGGTCGACTTGATGGGGCCAAAAGTGCGAATCATTTGCGTGAAGGTAATGCCTGAAATGACCACCGAGCCTATACCCTGAAAGCCCGCTTGAAACACAATTTCAGACCAATCGGCTTGTGCCATCTGGCTTGGCAGCACATTGAGGTTCACCAGCAGAGCATAAGCAGGTACAAAGCCAACAAGCGCAAAAGCAGTGATGGCCATGGTGGCGCGCACTGCATCTAGGCCATAGTGCCGCACTATGACGCTGTAGGCTGACCAACAAAACGCCGCCGTCATGAACAAAAGGTCGCCAATCCAAACATCGCCGCCTTCAAACGCTTTGAGCAAACTCATACCGCCCACCAAAATATCGCCACACACAATCATGCCCAAACCAATGGCGCGATTCAGGCCGATGTGTTCACGTAAAAACAACCACATCAACAAACTGGTCCAAAGCGGCAAGCTGCCAGGCATGAGCACTGAGGCGTGTCCTGCCGGCGCATAAAAAAAGCCAATGTAGGCCAGGATGGCATACAAGAATCCACCCATCACCCCGGCCTTGACTGTGATGTGCAAGGGCAAGGGCGACAAGCCAAACAAAGAGCCCACTTGTTCGCCGCGTTGCCTGGCTTCGCGCATGAGCCACCAAGCCCAAGGCAACAGCACGCTGCTAGCGCCCAAGATGCGCGCACATGCAATGTCCAATGGCAAGAGCACATGAGATGCGGAGGCCCGCGCCACAATGATGAAGGAAGTCCAAATAAGAACCGTGATCACGGCCGCCAAACGGCCGATGCTGAGTTGTGAAAATGCCATGTCCCAATGATACGTCCTGCCCTTGTTGTAAGTTGGCAAGGACGGCTAGACTTCAGGGATGCGCAGATCTCGCTTTCAGTCTTCTCTTCAGATGGGTTTGGCCATGGTCTTGGCGTTTCAAAGTTTTGCTTTAACAGCCAAACCCCATCTCAAGCAAGCTGAAAACCCACGGGTTCCGGAGCCCGTCGTTCAGGCCTTCAAACAAGCCAATGTCCCCATGAGCGCTGTGAGCATCATGGTCACACCCTTGACCTCGCCAAGCGCAGGCCCCTCTAAGCCCCGACTCAGTCTTCATGCCAACGCAGAGATGAATCCTGCTTCTGTCATGAAACTGATCACCACCTCAGCAGGCTTGTCACTTTTAGGGCCCGACTTCACGTGGCGCAACAAAGTGTGGGTGGATGGCCCCGTCAAAGAGGGCGTTTTGCAAGGCAATCTGTATCTGAAAGGCAGTGGCGATCCGAAATTGGTTGTGGAGCGCCTGCAAAGCTTGCTCCAAGATGTCATGGCCAAAGGCCTGCGCGAAGTCAAAGGCGACATCATTTTGGATGGCAGTGTTTTTGATCTGCCCAATCAAAACCCCGCAAGCTTTGACGATGAGCCGCTTAGACCCTACAACGTTGCACCGCAGGGTCTTCTGCTGAACTTCAATGCGATGTTGTTCAAGTTCACGCCCGATACCGCTCGCGGTGAAGCCAAAGTTGAAAGCGAGCCGCCGCTTGCCAATGTTCAATGGCCAAGTAGCGTGCCCTTGTCAGCGGGTCCTTGCCAAGATTGGCGGGCCCAACTGCGCGCCGACTTTTCCAAAGCTGACAGCGTACGCTTCAATGGCACTTACCCCAAAGCGTGTGGTGAACAAAAGTGGCCTGTGGCTTATGTTGAACCCCCATCTTTTGCGCCGCGCATGGTGCAAGCCATGTGGCGCCAAGCGGGGGGCCAACTCAAGGGGCAAGTGCGCCATGGCTTAATGCCAGCGCAAGTCACGCTATGGCATGAAGCGCCTTCGCTGCCCTTGAGCGATGTCGTGGCCGATATCAACAAGTTTTCCAACAACGTCATGGCGCAGCAGTTGTTTCTCACCTTGTCGAGCCAGCAAGGCGCAGGCAATTTTGCGGCGTCCAAACAAGTTGTCTTGCAATGGTGGGCGAAAAACATGCCGGGTCACAAGGCACCCGTGATAGACAATGGTTCTGGGCTTTCACGCGATGAACGAAGCAGTGCGCAGGCTCTGACCGCCTTGCTTGAACTGGCTGCACAAAGCAACTATGCCAATGCTTTGCAAAATTCTTTGGCCATTGCTGGGGTAGATGGCACCGTGGTGCGCCTGAGAGATCGGCAGCCCAACTCTGTGGTGATTGGGCGTGCCAAGCTCAAGTCTGGCAGCCTTCGAGATGTCGCTTCCTTGGCTGGCTACGTCGAGGGCTTGAGTGGACAGTCCTATGTGTTTGTGGTGATTGTGAATCACCCCAATGCCAACGCGACTCGGCCGGCTCTGGACAAGCTTCTTGAGTGGACTGTTCAAGACAAAAAGATGTGATGTGAGAAAAGTCTTTATCGGACTGGTACTTACCCGCTCACTCCATGGCCCCGTAATCCCTAAGCTGGTGCATCAAAGAACGGTTGTTCTTTTATCAATGGCATATTTCTAAAAAAGAAAAAGGGGTTCAAGATGGCCATCCTGAATTGGAGACATTTCCGGCTTGCCGCTGCAGCAACTGCCGTCGCTATTTTGGCGGCTTGCGGTGGTGGCGGTGCAGACCCAACAAGCCAGCGCGCCGGCATCACATCCATCAAAGTCATGGGCGATAGCCTGTCCGACGTTGGGGTGTTCAAAGGCATTCCCACCAATGGTCGTATTTTTTCAGTGCAAGACAGTGCGAGTGAGCCCAACACAGATTGGACGGAGCGCATTGCTGCGCTGTTGGGCATCCCCCAGCTTTGCAACTTTTTCAAATACACCGGCGCAGCAGCTGCACCCTTCTCCGCGGTCCCTGGTTGTACAAGCTATGCCGTGGGCGGCGGTCGAATCAACAACTTCAACCCTCAAACAGGTGCAGGTGCTTCGCCCTTCTCCATCACTTACCAATTGCAAGTTGCGTCTTCTGCTGGCAACTACAAAAGCACAGATTTGCTTTTAATTGATGGCGGGGGCAATGACGCAGCCGATTTGGTCGGCGCCTACCTGAACGCTGCCAAAGATGGTGGCGCCAGTTATGCGGCCATGGCAGGCACACTCATTCCGGCAGCCACCTTGGGCCCCATGTTGGCAGGCGGTCAAGCAGGTTTGGCACAAGTGGGCGGTGCCTACATGGTGGCCTTGGCTGATAAGTTTTACGCCAGCATCAAAACCAACGCCTTAGACAAAGGTGCAGAGCGCATTCTGGTGCTCAACACGCCCGGTATTACCAACACACCTCGCTTTCAAATGGTGTTGGGCGGCATTGCTGCAGCTTATGGCGGTGGTGCCACCGGTGCAGGTGCTCGTGCCCAATCAGAGGCCTTGTTCAAGTCGTGGGTAGAGGCCTTTAATTCTCGGCTGGCTACTTTGGTGGCCAACGACAAACGCGTTGTGTTGGTCGACTTCTACACCGCTTTCAACGACCAAGTTGCAAACCCTGCGCAATATGGTTTAACCAATGTCACCACACCTGCTTGCCCCATCACAGGCATGGGCTCAGATGGCTTGCCTTTGTACAACTTCCAAACTTGTACAGCGGCTGCATTGTCAGCCATGACACCGCCAGCGGGCGCAACGGGTGGCAGCAACTGGTGGCAAACCTATGCCTTCTCAGACGGCTTCCACCCCACACCTTTGGGCTATCAGCTGATGAGCCAGTTGGTTGCGAAGTCTTTGGCCACAGCAGGTTGGCTGTAAATCTCAGCGAAGGACAAACATCATGAAATCTAAATTCTGCTTTGCGCTGTCTGCCATCACAGCACTCACTGCGCTTACCTTAGGCTCTGCTGCGCAAGCGCAATCACAGGGAAGCTGGCTCATTCGCGGCGGCATCACGCAACTTGCACCGCAAGTCACAAGCGGTAATTTGTCAGCGCCCTCGCTCACAGGTGTTCAATCTGGTGTGAGCAACAGCACCCAACTTTCAGGCGGCATCACGTACATGCTGAGCAACAGTGTGGCCATTGATTTGCCACTTGCTTTGCCTTTTAAGCACAACCTGTATGGCACAGGCAGCATTGCAGGTGTTGGCAAAATTGGCGATACCAAAGCCATCCCTGCCACCGTCATGGTGCAATACCGTTTTGGTGAAGCTGGTGGCTTGTTTCGTCCTTACTTAGGCTTGGGCGTCACCTATGCCAAGTTCGACGGCGAGCATGCTACGGCCACACTTTCTGGACTCACAGGTGGCACACCTCTTATGCCAACGACCCTGTCCATTCAATCTAAATTGGCCGCAACCCTGCAAGTGGGCGCGTCGTACAAAATTGATGAGCGTTGGTTTGTGGATGGTTCCATTACCAAGACACCGCTGAAAACTCGCAACACTTTGTCTACCGGTCAAACGCTGGACATTACCCTCAACCCCATTGGCATCAGCTTGGGCGTGGGCATGCGTTATTGAGCTTTCAAAGCCAATCTTCAAAAAGCACCAGTGATGGTGCTTTTTTTTGGCATGGACTTAGGCTGCTGCGCGATTTAACCTGTCGCGCACACCTTCCCAGTCGGGGGTAAGGGGGGGTGTCTCAATCCAAATGGTTCTAACACCTCGCGCATCAAAATCACGCAATACGCCGAACAAGTCGTGCGCGGCTTGCGTTGCGTTGGCAGGCATGGCGCGCCAAAACAAGCCAGCGCCCATCAGTTCATGTGCAGGTTTTTGAACAGACCACAATGCCAAGTTTTGAGTGTGGGGGCCTAAGGCTTGCAATGCTTTTTGCCAATCGGCCGTGCTCATCAATCGCACCTTGGCGGTGGGCGCATAGTGGGACTCCAAAGTACCAGAGGCACGTGGCGCTTCTGAGTTCAATGTTTCTGGATTGACCAATTTCAAACCGCATGCTTGTTCAATGTGAGTGCGGCTGATTTGCCCGGGGCGCAGCAGGACAGGCACGCCGCGGGTGCAATCGACGATGCTCGACTCAATGCCAACCTCGCACTCACCGCCGTCCAAAATGAGCAGCTCATCACCGAATTCTGATTTCACATGCGCGGCGGTGGTAGGGCTGACGCGGCCAAACAAATTGGCACTGGGCGCAGCCACACCCCAGACACCCTTTGCGGCGCAAGCCTTCAGCACGCCATGGGCGACCGGATGTGAAGGGCAACGCAAGCCCACAGAATTTTGTCCGCCCGCTGCAGCTGCAGCCATCTCTTCACGACGCGGCAAGATGAGTGTGAGCGGGCCGGGCCAAAATTGCGCCATCAATTTTTGCGCAAAGTCTGGTACTTCACTGGCAAATTTTTGAACGAAATTGGCAGAGGCCACGTGAACAATCAAAGGATGATTGGCAGGCCTGCCTTTGGCTTGGAAAATGTTGGCAACGGCAGTTTCGTTGCAGGCATCTGCCGCTAAACCATAAACTGTTTCAGTTGGCAAACCCAAGAGTTCGCCAGCGCACAAAGCATCGACTGCTTGTTGCACATGGGCAGGATGGTTGCCAGAAATGATCATGGGCTGTTGGGTCAGGTAGGGGTGCTTTAGAAGTGCGTTTGTGATGCGATGCCGTTGACGCGCTACTCAAAAAGCTTCGATACCCAAAATGCTTGCCGCCTTCAAGGCCACTTCGCGAACTTCTGCAACAGAAGCACCCGTGACATTGAGGTGCCCCATCTTGCGGGCTTTGCGCGCTTCAGTTTTGCCATACAAATGCAAATGCGTGCCTGGCAATGCCATGACCGCAGACCAATCTGGCAAGCGCATTGCGCCCTTGTTATCAAACCAGACATCGCCTAGCAAATTGAGCATGATGGCTGCGCTGTGTTGACGCGGCTGCGTCAAGGGCAAACCGGCCAAGGTGCGAACTTGCAAATCGAATTGCGATTGGTCGCAAGCGTCAAGCGTGTAGTGCCCGCTGTTATGCGGTCGCGGCGCCATTTCATTGACGACCATGCTACCGTCTTCCAAGACAAAAAACTCAACGCACAACACGCCCACATAATTCACGCCTTCGGCAATCGAGCGTGCGGCAGCGACTGCTTGTTCTTGCAATTGGGCTGGCAAATGTCCTTCGTAAACTTCAGTCACAGCCAAGATACCTTCGCGGTGCAAATTGCGTTGCACCGGAAAATTCACCATCTGGCCATCATGGCCACGAGCAACAATGACGGAGCACTCCAAGGCCAGCGGCAACATTTTTTCAAGCACACAAAGTACTTGCTTCAAGTCTTGCCATGCAGCGCGCAAAGCCGCTGCATCTTTCACACGCACTTGGCCTTTCCCGTCATAACCCAAGCGCGCAGTTTTCAAAATACCAGGCAGCAAATTTTGCAACAAAGCAGCGTCTAATTGCGCTGCAGATTCAATCACTGCATAAGGCGCACAAGGAACACCGCATTTCACGAAGTGCGCTTTTTCTGCAGCACGGTCTTGTGCAATGGCCACCGCATCAGCGCCTGGCGACACCGGCCGCAGTTGGGCCAATTCGCGCAGCGCAGGCGCAGGCACATTTTCAAACTCAGTGGTAATGGCAGCGCTACATGCTGCCAATTGCTGCAGCCCAGAAGGATCTGTGTAATCGGTTTGAATGTGGCGATGACTCACACGACCTGCAGGACTTTGTGCATCGGGGTCAAGTACTGCCGTGAAGTAACCCATGGTTTGCGCGGCATGCACAAACATGCGGCCCAGTTGACCACCGCCCATCACCCCCAAAGTAAGAGGTTCGGGGGAAGCAGAGGCTGAAGAAGCGGCATTTCCGCCTGGCAACAAAGTCACTGAATTTGTCATGCCACTCACGCACCGCCTAAGGGCGGCAGTGTCATGCCTTTCGCCAAAGCAGTTTGATCTTTTCTGAATTTTTCCAACTTAGACAACAAAACGCCATCGCTCTGCGCCAGCATGGCCACCGCAAACAAGGCTGCGTTGGCAGCACCTGCTGCACCAATGGCAAAGGTGGCCACCGGAATGCCCTTGGGCATTTGCACAATGCTGTGCAGGGAGTCGACGCCTTGCAAGTGTTTACTGGGCACGGGCACGCCCAGCACCGGCACCATTGTTTTTGCCGCTAACATGCCTGGCAAATGAGCCGCGCCGCCAGCACCTGCAATGATGGCAAACAGGCCTCGAACCTTGGCTGTTTCGGCATAGGTGAACATTTCGTCTGGCATTCTGTGGGCAGAAAGCACCTGCAACTCATGTTCGACATCAAATTGTTGGAGAATCTGCACTGCGTGTTGCATCGTGTCCCAGTCTGAACTGGATCCCATGACCACGCCAATGCGTGTTTTGGCTTTGGATGCTGTATTTGGCATGTTTGGCTTTAATGATGCGTTAATGAAAAAATGTTTCAACTGAATTTCAGTTGAATCCTTGAATTTTAAGGTTTAGGCCATAGGTCTGGTAAATATGATTGATGTCACTGTAGAAACATTTGAAACAGAGGTCATTGCGGCCTCCATGACCACCCCTGTGTTGGTCGACTTTTGGGCCCCTTGGTGCGGCCCCTGCAAAACCTTGGGTCCGCTCTTGGAAAAGATCGAAGTCGCCTATGAGGGCCGCTTCAAATTGGTCAAAATTGACTCCGACCAAGAGCAGCAATTGGCCGCAGCCTTTGGCATCAAAAGCATTCCCACCTGCGTGTTGCTTAAAAACGGCCAGCCCGTAGACGGCTTCATGGGTGCCGTGCCCGAGGGCAAATTGCGTGAATTCCTCGACAAACACGTACCCGGTGAAAACGAAGTTTTGGCCAAAGCTGAGGTTGAAGAAGCTGAAGCCTTGTTGGAATCAGGCGATCTAGAGACGGCCCAAGCCAAACTGATGCAAGCGCTTGAAGCCAACCCCGACAATGACGATGCGCGCTTTGACCTGGTCAAACTGCTCATCAGCATGGGCCAACTCAAAACAGCTTCCACTGTGCTGACCCCCTGTCTGTCTCAAATTCCGCTCAAGTTGCGCTTTGAAGCCTTGAAACAGTGGCTCGATGCTTGGGCATTTGTGACCACTGATCCCATGGGCCAATGGCCTTTGGAAAAGTTTGACGAACTTATTGCAGCCAACAAACGCGACTTCGATGCTCGCTATGCCAAAGCCCGCGTCCTCTTGGCCAGCGACGACTGGACCGGCGCCATGGATGAACTCCTAGAAATCATCATGCGCGACAAAAAATGGAACGACGAAGCAGCTCGCAAAACCATGGTGGGATTGTTGGAGTTGCTCACACCTGTTGCACCCAAAGGCGGCGCCGTTCACACTGGCAAAACTGCAGGTGGTATTGAACTCATGGGTAAAAGTGCCATTCAAGAAGACCCGCAAGCGGCCATGGTGTCGAGTTATCGGCGCAAACTCAGCATGATGTTGAATTGATCAACACGACGTGCTGAGTTCCTCAGCGCTTGGTGCTGAGCTGATTACCGCGTAGCGCCCGCCTGCGTCTCAATCAGGCTGTGCATGCTGCGAAGCATGCCGGCCATCATCAAGACCTCGCCCACCACAAACATGGGCCCCACCAGAAGACCCACCACGTCGTCTACAAAAGCCGGTTTGCGGCCTTCAAAAATGTGGCCGACAAACTGGATGATCCAGCCCATCACAAACACGGCCAAGCCTGGAAACCAAGGGGCATCGTAAAGCGCATTCAGGCCCCAACCCGTTGCTGCGTCGGGCGTATGTGCCAAGGCAATCAGAGCGCCATTTACCAAGCTGGTGGCAAGTCCTAATAGCAAGTTACCGCGCGTCAGGTACCAAGGGGTTGAAAGTATCCAAAGCAAGCCCGCCAAGGTAAGCGTATGGCCCGCAATGTCGAAAGACACCAAGGACAGCAACATGCCAATGGACAAGACGATCAAGGGGATGCCCACCAAGTGCGTGACGATGTTGCGACGGTCGCGGTGGTAGTGCGCATACTGCACCATGAGCTCAGAAGCCGAGCGAAACAAGCTAATCATTCAAAGCTTCTCCAACATTAGAAGCATCTGCGAAATTAACGCGTCAATCTCTGCAGTGCTTCTTCGTATTTTGCCGAAGTCTTTTCAATCACTTCACGGGGTAAACGAGGGGCCGGTGGGGTTTTGTCCCAAGGCTTGCCATTGACCAAGGTGCTTTCAAGCCAATCCCGCAGAAACTGCTTGTCGTAGCTGGGTGGGTTGACCCCTTCGACATAACTTTCAGCAGGCCAGTAGCGCGATGAATCGGGCGTGAGCACCTCGTCCATTAACACCAGGGTGCCATCGGCATCGAGTCCAAATTCAAATTTGGTATCGGCAATGATGATGCCTTTATCGGCGGCAATGGCACTGGCTGCTTTGTAGATGGCAATGCTGATGTCTTTGATGCGCGTGGCCAAGTCAAGGCCGATCATGTCCACCGTTTTTTCAAACGTGATGTTTTCATCGTGCTCGCCCACGGCGGCTTTGGCGGCGGGTGTATAAATGGGTTCAGGCAATTTGCTGGCGTTCTTCAAACCTGCAGGTAACTTCACACCGCACACGGCTTGGCCTTCTTGGTATTCCTTCCAACCGCTGCCGGCCAAGTAGCCTCGCACCACGGCCTCAACTGGCAGTGGCTTCAAACGCTTGACCAACATGGATCGGCCTTGAACTTGGGGCACTTCGGCCGCACTGACCACACTCTCGGGTGCATCGCCAGTGAGATGAATGGGGCAGATGTTCAAGCCTTTGGGGCCGAGTTTGTCAAACCAGTACAAAGCCATTTGCGTGAGCAACACGCCCTTGCCTGGAATCGGCTCGCCCATGATGACGTCAAAGGCACTGATGCGATCGGAGGCGACCATCAAAATGCGATCGGTGCCTACTGCATAGTTGTCTCGCACCTTGCCTCGCGCGAGCAAGCTAAGGGAAGTGAGCGCGGAAGTGTGCAATGCAGAAACTGTCGTCATGGTGTCTGCATTATCGAGTCAAATTCAGTGAACAACTTGCGCCAACTCACCTTTTGCGTATTGGGCTGCCACCACTTGCAAGCTGTGGCTCTTGATTTTGGAGGCCTGGCCTTCACAACCAAACTCAATGTAGCGTTGCTTGCAAATTTGTTTGGCCGCTTCACGCGCAGGCTTGAGCCATTCGCGGGGATCAAATTTGTCAGGGTTTTGCGCCATGAATTTGCGCACAGCAGCAGTCATGGCCAAACGGATGTCGGTGTCGATGTTGATCTTGCGGACACCAAACTGAATGGCCTTTTGAATTTCTTCTACGGGTACGCCGTAGGTTTCTTTCATGTTGCCGCCAAATTCACGAATAACGGCCAACAAATCTTGGGGCACGCTGGAAGAGCCGTGCATGACCAAATGTGTGTTGGGAATGCGCTTGTGAATGGCTTGAATGCGGTCAATGGCCAAAATATCGCCGGTGGGCTTGCGTGTGAATTTGTAGGCACCGTGGCTGGTACCAATGGCAATGGCCAAAGCGTCGAGTTGGGTGCGCTTTACAAAATCAGCGGCTTGCTCAGGGTCGGTTAAAAGCTGTTCGCGGGTCATGACAGCATCCGTGCCGTGTCCGTCTTCTTTGTCCCCTTGCATGGTTTCCAAAGAACCCAAACAACCTAACTCACCTTCCACGGTGATGCCCAATTTGTGCGCCATGCTGACCACTTTTTGAGTGACTTCGATGTTGTATTCATAGCTGGCAATGGTTTTGCCATCGGCTTCCAAACTGCCGTCCATCATGACAGAGCTGAACCCTAAGTTGATAGCACCTTGGCAAACATCGGGGCTTTGACCATGATCTTGGTGCATCACCACCGGAATTTCGGGGTACGTCTCAACCGCCGCCTGAATCAGCAATTTCAAAAAGCCTTCACCTGCGTATTTGCGGGCACCCGCTGAGGCTTGCATGATCACCGGCGCACCCGTTTCTTTGGCCGCCTCCATGATGGCTTGAACTTGTTCCAAGTTGTTGACGTTGAAAGCTGGAATGCCGTAGCCATTGGCTGCAGCATGGTCCAGAAGCTCGCGCATCGATACGAGTGCCATGGTGAAAAGTCCCTGAGAGTTAAAGATTGGTTTTCAAGCGACTTGGCTGCATCCATGGAGCAAATGAAAACACATGCTGTTCGAGATGTAACGGGCTTGTAACTGTCCTGATTTTAACAAGCGCAGTTTGGTTTTGGTCAGCTTTGCGCCAGTCCGACTATGATTTCACCCATGTTGAGTCCGCTTGGTTCATTTTCTGCAGAACAGCGCCCCTGTGTTTGGCGGCCTTACGCCCTTGTCAGTCTGATCTTGTTGATCACCTTCTTGGCTTGGGACAGCACAGCTTGGGACATGCAACTTGCCACAATTTGGGGAGAGCCCAGCGGCTTTGCAATGCGTGACCACTGGTGGATGGCCAAAGTCATGCATGCGGGCGCTCGCAATGTGGGTTGGATTTTTTTCTTGGCTGTGCTGATAGGCATCTGGTGGCCCTGGGGGCCACTCCGAGCCTTGCCCACTGCCAATCGAATCAGTTTGTTTTTATCGGTACTGAGCGCTTTGCTGGCTGTGACTTTGATCAAAGGCATCAGTCAAACCAGCTGCCCATGGGACCTTCAAGCGTTTGGCGGGGTGGCGCCCTATGTGTCGCACTGGAACCTGTCGGTTCGCGATGGCGGCGGCGGTCATTGCTTTCCGGCAGGCCATGCCTCCACCGGCTTCGCCTTCATGGCCGCCTACTTTGGGCTTCGACAAAACAATGCGCCTGGCGCAATGAAGTGGCTGCTGTTAGCACTCAGCGTCGGCTTTATTTTGGGAATTTCACAGCAAATGCGCGGCGCACACTTCATGAGCCACACCTTTTGGACGGCTTGGCTGTGCTGGACTGTGGGTTGGATCAGCCACGTACTTTTCTGTGCCATTAGGCACAATAAGAAAAGTTAGTGCTTACTCGGCTCGGGTAATTTTGAGCATGTTGGTACCGCCTGGCGCGCCCATGGGCTCACCACAGGTGATGGCGTAAATGTCTCCGGAAGACACAATGCCGCGGATCTTCAAATGGTTCTCAGCCTGCACCAAAGCTGTATCGCGATCGGCACTGGTGTCCATGAGCAGCGGCCTGACATTGCGATAGAGCGCCATTTTTCGTTGCGAGCTGAGCTTGGTGGTCAACGCATAAATCGGTATTTTGACCCGATGACGGCTCATCCACAAAGCTGTTGAGCCCGAGTCGGTGAGCGCCACGATGGCCTTGGCATGGAGGTGGTGGGCCGTGAACAAAGCGCCCATGGCAATTGACTGATCGATTCGGCTGAAGGTTTGGCCGTTGAAATCGGCATCCAACTCGAACTCTTCGGCGTTTTCGGCAGCCAAACAAATCTTGGCCATTTCTTCCACGGTTTCAAGCGGATACTTTCCGGCGGCGGTTTCAGCGCTGAGCATGACGGCGTCGGTGCCATCCAAAACCGCGTTGGCCACATCGCTCACTTCAGCGCGCGTAGGCACTGGGTTGGTGATCATGCTTTCCATCATTTGCGTAGCCGTGATGACCACCTTGTCGTGCGCACGCGCAAGTTTGATCATGCGTTTTTGCAAGGCCGGGACCACTGCGTTACCCACTTCCACGGCTAAGTCACCTCGGGCGACCATGATGCCATCGCTGGCCAACAAAATTTCTTCTAAGCGAGGAATGGCTTCTGCTCGCTCAATTTTGGCAATCAAGGCAGGCTTGTGGTTGTATTCGGCAGCTGCCACGTTGGCCAACTGACGGGCCATTTCCATGTCGGTGGCATTTTTAGGAAAACTCACTGCCAAGTAGTCGGCTTGAAAGCTCATGGCAGTTTTGATGTCTTCCATGTCCTTGGCTGTCAGGGCAGGTGCCGTAAGGCCTCCGCCTTGTTTATTAATGCCTTTGTTGTTAGACAACTCACCTCCCAACTTGACAGTGGTGTTGACCTTTTCGCCATGAACAGAATCAACGGTGAGCACAATCAGGCCATCGTTCAACAGCAACACGTCGCCAGCTTTGACATCGCGGGGCAGCTCTTTGTAGTCAAGCCCAACTCCCGTTAAATCGCCTGGTTCTGTGCGCGAAGCATCAAGCACAAACTTGGCACCCGGCTCCAACAAGACTTTGCCTTGGGCAAACTTGCCCACGCGAATTTTGGGGCCTTGCAAATCGGCCATGATGGCGACTTCGCGGCCAGCCCGTGTTGCCGCTTCTCGCACCAATTTGGCACGGTCGATGTGATCTTGTGCTTTGCCGTGGCTGAAGTTCAAACGAACCACATTCACACCGGCACGAATCATGGCTTCTAGCAAAGCAGGATCGCTTGAGGCAGGACCTAGGGTGGCAACAATTTTGGTGGCGCGGCTTGGCATGTGAAAAGCTCTCCGATGTAATTTAATTTCAATTTTTACACGAAATGCGTTACATGCCGAAAACAAATTTCATAAAACTAAGCCGTCAAGCTGCGTAACAACGCGCCGAGGTTTTGTTGTTCTGCCAAGTTCATGCACAAATTCCAGGCTTCTTCTGTTTTGGCCGCTCCCAAAATAGGCGTGCTTTGATCGACGAACTTGGCCTTGAGTTGCTCATTGCTCATGGGTTTTTCCAAACTGCCAATGGCGCGCTCAATGTAGATGTGGTGCTTTTGACCGTCGGTGGTTTCAACGGTCACGTCCACAGACGCTTCGTGAATGCTGCGGTCCACAATTAAATCGACTTTGTCGCGCACGCCAATCACCCGGGGTGAGCGCACCACGTCGTCAGCGTACTCATGTTCACCGGCGCGGCCATAAATAAGGGCTACAGCGCATGAATGGAACACGCTGAACTTGGCCAGCAATCCGTCTGTGGGTGTTTTCTTGCCTGTAAGTTCTTGCACCAGCGGGTGTGCTTTCAATGTCACTTTGGCCACTTGCTCGGGTTTCAAGTTGTGCTTCTCGCGCAACTGCACGCAGGCATCAATGGCAGGGTGAATCACAATGCCGCAAGCAAAGGGCTTGTAGGTATTGAGTTCAATTTCCCAAGTTTTTCCTAGGTTTTCTGTGATTTCTTTCCAATCGGTTTTATCGGAGAACACTTGCATCAAACCGCGGGGTGCTTCCAAGGCGCGAGCAGATGCGGTGTAGCCGTGCTTGGCCATCAAAGCCGACATCAAACCTACTTTGGCGGCACCGCCGGGATGGAAAGGCTTGGTCATGGTGCCAAACTGTTCGCGCAAACCCACAGGTTGTGACGCGGCTATGCCCAAAGCCATTTGCGTTTGCTTGGCATTCAACCCTAGAAGGCGTGAGCAGGCCGCAGCACTGCCCAACATGCCCGTAGAGCCCGTGATGTGCCAACCGCGGTCGTAGTGATTGGGGTAAACCGCATTGCCCACGCGGCAAGACACTTCCACACCCAACACCAAGGCATCGATCAATTGTCGACCGCTTGAGCCCAAGTGCTCGCCAAGTGCCAAGATGGCGGAGGCGACAGGCCCGGCTGGGTGAATGATGGTTTTTAAATGCGTGTCATCGAAGTCAAAGGTGTGTGAGCTGATGCCATTGAGCAAGGCCGCATTGGCCATGTCCACACGGTCGCTGCGGCCCAACACAGCAGCTTGGGCAGAAGGCGCCAACTCTTTCACTGCGCCCAATGCGGCTTCCATGGTTTCATGGGTGCTGGGGCCCACAGCGCAACCCGCCCAGTTGGCAAAGGTGCGATGGGCCTGGGCTTCAACAGCATCGGACCAGCCCTTGGAAGGATGAGAGGCTACAAATTCAGCCAACATTTGGGTGATTGCGGGGGCATTGGCGTCGGCAACGACGGTGGTATTTCGTGCGGTCATAGAAAATCAGGAGCAAAAGCCCCTTCAATGGGTCAAAAGAAGCGATGATAATTGGTTAATCGCGGGGGGCTTTCTTGCTCAGCCCCCGATGTACCGCTATTGACCCATGTCACTCACGGGAAAAGCAACTCGGTTTAGACTCTGGATATCTATTTTGATGGCCTCCAAGCTTGGCTTGCGCTCCTTGAGTTTTTCGCCTTACTTATGACTACAAACGCCACCCCCGACAATTTGCACCCAATTCCGCCAGATCAGGACATGCCGCACCGCAAAATCATTCGCGAGTGGCTCAAGCCCTTGTCGGATCGCTCCACCCTGCGCGCCTTTGTTCTCTTGCTGGTTGACACCGCCTTGTTCATGGGGCTGGTGGCAGGCACCGTGCTGGTCGAATCTGTGTGGCTCAAGCTTTTGTGCGGTTCGGCGGCTGGCTTCGTCATTGGCCGTTTGTTCATCATTGGCCATGACGCTTGTCACCAAAGTCTCACGCCGCACCGCGAACTGAACAAATGGATTGGCCGCTACGCCTTCTTGTTCTCGCTCACGCCCTTCAGCCTGTGGGATACCGGCCACAATGTGGTGCACCACGGCTATACCAACTTGAAAGGTGTCGACTTTGTGTGGACACCGCTCACGGCCGAAGAATTTACGGCCCTCGGCCCCGTTGGCCGCTTGATGCAATACCTCTACCGCAGTGGCTGGGCACCCGGTTTGTATTACCTTGTTGAAATTTGGTGGAAGCGCGAGTTCTTTCCGAACAAAACGCACATGCCGACACGCCGTGCGATTTTCTTGAAAGACAGTTTGTTGGTCACCGTGTTTGGCGTGCTTTGGATGGGTGTGATGGCCTATGCAGCCGTCGCCACCGGTCAATCTGTAGGGCTCACCCTGCTGATGGGCGTGGTCGTGCCCTTCTTGTTTTGGAACACCATGATTGGTTTCGTGGTGTATGTTCACCACACCCATGTGCGGGTGTCTTGGCACAACGACAAATCGGCATGGACCAAAGCGCAACCCTTCGTGTCCACCACCGTGCACCTCACTTTTCCCATGAAGATTGGCAACATGGTGCATCACATCATGGAGCACACCGCGCACCATGTGGACATGAGCATTCCGCTTTATCGCTTGAAAAAAGCACAGGCCAAGTTAGAAGAAATGCTGCCTGGCCGCATCATCGTTCAACCCTTCTCTTGGGGCTGGTATTTCAAAACAGCCAAGGCTTGCAAACTCTATGACTTCACCCGCGAATGCTGGACCGATTTTCAGGGCCACATGACCAGCCCTGTGCGCGGCAATTTGCCTGCCAAGCCTTAAGCCTTTTCAACGCGGCCCGAAGGTCGATTCAGATGCAAAAAAGCGCTTCTCACGAAGCGTTTTTTCATTGTGCTCGGCGTGACAAAATCTCAAAGGCTGGCAATGTTTTGCCTTCCAAGATTTCTAAGAACGCACCGCCACCGGTAGAGATGTAGCCCACTTGTTTTTCAATGCCGTACTTGGCAATGGCCGCCAAGGTGTCGCCACCACCGGCAATGCTGAAGGCTTTGGATTCGGCAATGGCGTGTGCAATCACGCGCGTGCCATTTTCAAACGCGGCAAATTCAAACACGCCCACAGGGCCGTTCCACACAATGGTGCCGGCCGCTTTAAGTTGCGCTGCTAATTTGGCAGCGGTCTCGGGGCCAATGTCCAAAATCAAATCGTCATCGGCCACCTCTGTGGCCTTCTTCACTGTGGCCACAGCATCTACTGAAAAAGTTTTGGCGGTGACCACATCGGTTGGAATGGGTACTTCCGCGCCACGTGCTTTCATGATGTCGATCACCGCTTTGGCTTGGGCCAGCAAGTCAGGCTCTGCCAAGCTTTTGCCAATGTTCAAGCCAGCCGCCAACATGAAGGTGTTGGCAATGCCGCCGCCCACAATGAGTTGATCCACTTTGTCGGCCAAGCTCTTCAAAATGGTCAGTTTGGTCGATACTTTGCTACCCCCCACAATGGCGGCCAAGGGACGCGCAGGCTGCGCCAGCGCTTTGGTGATAGCGTCAATTTCGGCTGCCAATAAAGGGCCTGCGCAAGCCACCTTGGCGTACTCAGCAATGCCATAGGTGGTGCCTTCTGCGCGGTGCGCCGTTCCAAAGGCATCGTTCACAAAAATGTCGCACAGCGCGGCCATTTTTTGAGCCAGTTCTGGGTCGTTCTTTTTCTCGCCTTTGTTCACGCGGCAGTTTTCAAGCAAGACCACTTGGCCTTGGGCCACTTCAACACCTTCAACCCAATTGGCTCTTAAAGACACATCACGGCCTAGCAGTTCTGCAAGTCTGATGGCCACGGGCGCCAAGGAATCTTCTGGCTTGAATTCGCCTTCTGTAGGGCGGCCCAAGTGGCTCGTCACCATGACGGCTGCGCCAGCAT